>Ga0325403_1002607_pt1 | contig 16063 bp, 15 predicted proteins | sample PopdelMetagenome_19_FD_205665 | JGI IMG/M metagenome (GOLD analysis project Ga0325403, IMG submission 205665) | Populus deltoides microbial communities from Bellville, Georgia, United States - Xylem-PdKOR-R4 | ecosystem: Host-associated > Plants > Phyllosphere > Stem > Wood/Secondary xylem...
AAACAACATCATCCTTGGATGCAAAAAATTCTTCATTCTTTTACTTTGGTACTCGGCTTTCTATGTATATAAAAAAAATATCAAATCATTTAAAAATATTTTAAAAAACATTAAAATAGACTTGAAAAGACATCAATTTTGTATTTTTTCTAATAAAAAGACCTTTTAAAAAGTATTTGAATCACAATATTATATAATATTACCATTTAGGAGAGGCAAGTTGTCTTATATATTATGGTATTGTAAGATAAAACGAGCTATCTTTATTGTTCAATTATTATAAAAAAGCAATTTTTATTTTTATTTTGAAGTTTTTATTTCTTCTTTTGATTTATTGGATGATTCATTTTTATGATTGGATCTTTTGTCTAATGTTTTTATAACATAAAATGTCAAATTCTCTTTAAAATAAATATTTTAGATGGATTTCTTCTTTTATTTTTTGGATTTGGATCTCTTAACTAATACCAATAAATTGAATTCTTAAAATTATTCAAAACAAAACTTAGTTTTAAATGATATATAAACTCAATTTTCTAAAATCACTTAAAAATAAGATCTAATCTCCATCGAAGTATAAATAAATTTAAAAATAATAATATTTTTTTTTGTTCTTACCTAGATATCCTCATACTCTTTTAAAGGATGAGACTAGTTTCGTTCGGAATTCGTGACTGCCATTTCTAATAAGTGCGCTTTTTGAGGATTGAATGTTCTCACTCTTGTAGAGATATAACAGTGTCTTAACTACTAGAACAACACTTCACCGGCGAAAATAACAATACATTTGAATATCAAGAAAAAAAATATCAAAATTAAATTAATACATCATAAATTAAAAATAACTGATTCCATGCTTTAAGTAGAAGTGCTTTGTTTTCCAAAGCCCTAGGAAGCAAGAAAATTAAATCTTAAAAAATCCCAACCTAGGCGGGAAAACCAATTCAAATTTAATTAAATTTATTTTAAACCCAACGGATTCTTTTCTTTCTCTCTTCCTTCTTTCCTTCCTTTATACAAATAAATTTCTCCTCCTTCCACTTCTAAAAAACACCCTCCTTTTTCTCCCACTTCCACTTCCGCTCCCCTCTCTCTAAACTAAAAATGGCGGATCTGTCGAAAAGCACCAACAAAAAACCAGTTAGTCTGAACCACCGCCACCACCGCCTGCTCCAAGACCTCTCCGCTCCTCCCAAACAACCACAGCCAGCCACACCCTCAGGTCTCTCTCTTCAACTCTTTTTTGTTTTAATTTTACAAGTTTTGATTTATCGGGTTTTGAAATCTTGAATTGATTTGTTTGGTGTACAGAGGAGGACGAGGAAGAAGAGAGTGTATTCAATGTGAAGCTCGAAGGACGACGTCGTTTTTTCAAAGCTGAAGCAGAGGATGATAGCATCCCTAATTTCTGTGGAATCACTGATTTTGATTCTTCTCCTGGTAATATCCCTAAATCCCTATCTTGATTGCCCTAATTATCTTATTTTTAGTTGATTAGCAAAACCCTAAAAAAAGTTTTGGTTTTTGATGTGGGGAAATTGATTTTTTCCAGAAGAGGAGAAGCCTACGAAGGTTAAGATCGAAGGAAGACGGAGACTTTGCAAAGTCTCTTTTGGAGATAATGGGGATGGTGAGAGTAGAGAAGAAGTGAAAACTGATTCTAGTTTTGATGGTATTGCTGATTTTGATTCGCCCATACCGTCCAAAAATGTTGGTGATTGTGACAATAATAGGGGGGTTAATGAAATAAAAGATATTCTTAATGATTTGACCTCAAGGCTTGATCTTTTGTCGATTGAGAAAAGGAGAATGCCTGAAAATGGTAACGTGGTTAAGAAAGTTGATGTGGTTGAATATGCGAGTGCCGAGTCTTCGTTTTCTTCATCTTCTGGCCCATCTGATTCCTCATCGAATGTGAATAAGAATTTTGTGGAGGCGTATGAAGATGGTCATTTGCTGAGCGAGTCTTTCGCTGATGAGGTTGATAGTAAGGGCGATGACATTTGTAAAGGGCTAAAGAAGAACGAATATGGAAGGGTGGGTGAAAAGTTAGTCCCTGTGGGAAAATCTTTTGCGTCCAATGTTGTAGAAGAGGAAGGGGATGTGCAGATTGTCTCTGACCGTGATGACTATGTCACTAGGGTGGAGAAAACTAAAAAAGTTGCTCTAAAAGTGAAGAAAAATGAACCCACAAGGTTCCATGAGAAATTGAGGTCTGTAGGACGGTCTTCTTTGCTTAGTCTTCGAGATGAACCAGAGGACAAGGGAGATGACTGTGAGGTTTTGACCAGCAAAAAGGTGGTCAAGAAAGTTGGGAGACCTGATGCCATTGCTAAGTACAATTTATTATCTGATGAATCTAGTGTGACTGATGTGTTGGACAATCATGCAGATTCAGAGGATGATAGTTGCATTACATTACCTGGACCAAAATCTACATACAAATTATCTGGTACAATTGCAAAAATGCTGTATCCTCATCAGCGTGAAGGTTTAAGATGGCTCTGGTCTTTGCATTGTCAGGGTAAGGGTGGAATCTTAGGAGATGACATGGGCTTGGGGAAAACGATGCAGGTAAGGAAGTGTGTGCAATAATTTATGAAGATAGTTACAATGTTAATACTCCACTGCTATATTGATTAAATTTTATTTGTTTTGTTCTGCAGATTTGCAGCTTTCTAGCAGGTCTCTTCCATTCCAAATTGATTAAGAGGGCATTGGTTGTGGCCCCTAAAACACTGCTCTCCCATTGGATTAAAGAACTGTCTGTTGTGGGGCTTTCTGCCAAGACTAGAGAGTGAGGCTGTTTGACTCAAGTCTTTTGAAAGTTCAAATGTTTCTCTTTTACCATTGAAGAAAAGAGGTCTGTTAATGAATACTAATCACCTTTTGCACTTACATGTAGATATTTTGGGACATCTTTAAAAGCTCGGGACTATGAGCTGCAATATATACTTCAGGTTTTACATGTGCTCTCATTTTTTATATTTTTTGTACTTCCAAGTGTAACTCATAACATCCAGACAGTTAATATTTGATACCTGCAGCCAAATAGGAGGAAACAACTATGTTTTATATTTTAATCTGACTTGTGGACTTGAAGCAAGTTAAATTCTGCTGAAGTTTAAGTTGAAATATGGTACTGACTAATTCAGACATGAGTTCTGTCCAGTTTTAGGGCTGAACTGATTTGTTTGGTTTCTTGGAAGTTTGAATCATATCTACTTCTCTTCAATCTCTTATATGCATCTACCATAACCTTGTTTTTCGAGAGAAATCTTAATGCAATTTTTGGCAGGGTTTCCTGTTATTGTTGATTATCATGGCAAAATTTAACATTTTATTTTTGTCTGGGTTCATCTTCTCATTTCAGGACAAAGGAATTCTCCTTACAACATATGATATTGTGCGGAACAACTCAAAATCCTTACGAGGGGATCATTACTTTATCGATGATGAAAGCGAGGATAGTTACATATGGGACTATATGATTCTTGACGAGGTAAACTCTGAAGTTTCAAGTTTGGTTTGTATTACACCTGATGTTTTTACATATCGGAATCATGTAGGCATCAATTGGATATTAGGAATCTTTTTATTTTTCTTTGAGGTTTCAACTTTAAAGAGATTGTTAAATTTGTGCTATGTTTCTCCAGGGACATCTCATAAAAAATCCTAGTACTCAGAGGGCTAAAAGTTTGCTAGAGATACCAAGTGCTCATTGTATTGTCATTAGTGGCACTCCCATTCAAAACAATCTTAAGGTATTATCTTTAGGATTCATACTTTTTTTTGCTCTTTCTATAAACTAACACGTGACAGAAAAATGTGGATATTTAACGCTTTGGTCCTGTTACTTGAAATACTTGAAACAGGAATTGTGGGCATTGTTCAACTTCTGCTGTCCTGGTCTACTTGGTGACAACAAATGGTAATTATTCTCTTAATGCTTCAGACTGCTTCAATAAGTTCATGCTCACCTATGGCATCAAATATCGTTTTTTCAGGTTTAAGGAAACATATGAGCATCCCATACTTCGTGGAAATGAAAAAAATGCTTCTGATAGGGAGAAGCGTATTGGTTCAACGGTTGCAAAGGTGCATTTTGTGGGATGTACTGGATTGTGCTTTCTGCATCCTTGATTATTTTCTTTCATTTTTCTTTCACATTATGGTGTTGCATATGAATTGTTGTGGTTATTTTCCCGTGCCATTTTTGCTATATTCTTCTGGTATAGCTAAAATGAAAAACTGTAGAAGTGTGAATAAATGTTTCTGTTGATCCAATTTAGAAATCAGTACAGTTAGGCCTGTAATGAACCATGTTTCCTCCTCTAGAGGTTCTTATTTTTGCACTGGTTTCTTAGGCTTTGACTCTCATTCTAGTATTCAGGATGTGTTTGTTAGTAGGGTAACTTTTCTCCTTCTCTACTTATTTTTGGTAGAGTTCTTTGGAGGGAGGGAAGTGCTAAGTTGCCTCTTTGTTTACTCATGAAGGCAACATTTCTATATTGGCCTTTGATTTTGCTCCTTTCAAATGAGCATTGAAACAATACATGACACAACTTGTGATTGCATTACTTATTGATGAAATTTACTATATGTCTGTACTGTTTTTTATTGCGGAATAAAATATCTGGAAGTGTTGAAATTGACATGATACTGAAAAATTAACATTGAAGGGTTATCCATGCTTGCTTATATGGATTCTTTAGACCTAAAGATCTTCAAAATGTTGTCATTGTCTTATGTTGTCTGATGAATAGGTTTTATAAGATTCCAAAAGTAATGCACAAAGGTTTTGCCAAGGTACATCAATGATGAGACTGCAGCCTTCTGAATCTTGTTTCTCTAATATTTTTTAATTGATACTTTTTTCAAGAAATGTCTTTATCTTGAACTGCTGTAATGTTCTTTATGTTCATTTGGTGACATAAGTTTTAATGATCCTAAGATATTAAACTAAATGGATTTGTATTAACATTTATTTATTCCATTTTAGTTACTAGGCTGACCATGGGTTTCGTACTTTGCAACAAACTTGGCTCCTCATGTCCTTGTGAAAGATTACAGATTATCTAAAATCCAGAAATAGTCAGTCATATTGTTTACTTTACAGGAATTGAGAGAACGCATTCAACCTTACTTTTTGCGCCGTATGAAGAATGAAGTATTCAAGGAAGATGATGCTACAACTGCTAAACTTTCCCGAAAGAATGAGATCATTGTGTGGCTCAGACTTACTGCTTGTCAGGTGTGGTTTGCTGCACATGCCTGAGTTTGTGTTCATATATCATGCATCCAATTAATCATGCAATTGTTTTGCTTGTTGTACAGCGGCAACTATATGAAGCCTTTCTGCGGAGTGAAATTGTTCTTTCAGCTTTCGATGGCTCGCCATTGGCTGCCCTAACGGTTTTTACTCTTCAACTTTTTTGCTTATGTTTGTTTGAGATGTGCAAAAAGACAATGATTTTCAGTAGAAAGGTGGCACTTAATTCTTATTATTGTTAACCATCATTGGTGTGTGTACTTTGTTGGTTTTGATCAAGGGAGTGTATACATTTAACTCTAGTTCTCATGAACAATTTGTAGTTGAGTTGAGCTGCGGCTTGACTGATTCTATACAAAGAAAAATTTTAATTTTCTCCTGCATTAAAGTGGAAATCTTTTATTATCGTATTGTGAGAAGCTCTGAATTTTTTATTCAATTACTGTTTCTTTAATTCTATTTGGTCTGTCCATTGTTTTTTGTTCTTGGTTCATATTTGGAAGATTTTTGGTAGCGAATCAATTAGTAAGTTTTAATGAATAGTTTGAATCTTGTTGAAGAATTATACTATTCTGTGTCACTTTGATATTTTGGTTGCCCTTCTGTAATCAAATAGCTTTTTCCCTGGAGCAGATTCTGAAGAAAATATGTGATCACCCGCTTCTCTTGACAAAAAGAGCAGCCGAGGATTTGTTGGAGGGAATGGAGTCAATGCTAAATCCAGAAGATGCAGCTGTAGCAGAGAAATTGGCAATGCATCTAGCTGATGTTGCTGACAGAACTGACACTGACTTTCAAGAGAAGCATGACAACATCTCTTGCAAGATCTCTTTTATATTGTCACTTCTGGTTAGATATGTCTCAGAATTACTGTTGATGCTTTTGATTTAGTATTTGATCATTCATGCTTAATGCATATGCTGATCTTCCACAGGATAATTTAATTCCAGAAGGGCACAATATTCTTATATTCTCTCAAACTCGCAAGATGCTTAATCTCATCCAGGTTTGTAACCATGAATCTTTGTTGCTGAGAATGCAATATGGATTGGTTAATTTTCTGATTTTTCACAAATGTAGCTGATTGGATGAGAAAAAACTTAAGGTGTAAGCAAGTAAATAAGTGGGGTGTCCTTGGTATCAGACAAAATTTAGTAACAACATCTTCATTAGCATATATTATTAATTCGAGAAGATCAGCAGATATCAAAAGTTACAAAAAGTTTTCATGGTGTGTTTACCCAGGAATTTAGCTTTTCTGTCAATTGCTCATTTCTTATATGTGCCATCCGTTGGAAACTGCAATTACACTCAGTGTGTAGTATTACATGTTTCCTTCTAATTGTGTTTGTTGAAGTATTTTCTAGTTTGGAAAGTAAATTTAAGCCCACATGTAACATGCAAGCTGATGAATTAATTCAATTTAGTATTGCAGGGGAACGTGGTAAATTGTTTCTGTGATTGTTCTGGCTAAATGAACCTAACATATCTAAATCAAAGTTGTGAAACTCCGTCATCATTAATTATGCATGAAAATATCTTTTGGATACATGGACATGTGATTTGTTTTTGCCTTGGATATGCATCGTTGTTGCTTTCTTGCATTATATTTTATTTGAATCATCTATTTATATTCTATTTATATTTTTCTGTCCTTGTAGCTAGATGAATATTTATGTTTAAAGTAATTCCTGGCCTATTCAAAACTCTGATTTCTAGAGTATTTATATATTAAATTCAAGGATTTTTTAAGTTTTTGTATCTTTTCTTCTTTAATGTTTACGCTTTGGCAGAAGGTGATACATGGCTTATCTTTTTGCTGTGATAGGAATCCCTGGTATCCAATGGTTATGAGTTCATACGCATAGATGGTACAACAAAAGCTACTGACAGAACAAAAATTGTTAGTGTAAGTTTTCTAAAAAGTCAAAACCATTAGACTTTAGTTATTGCATTTGAAATATTTATTCAAAATCTTTGTTTTCCTGAACCCAAAAAATAAAAATAAATAAATAACATTTCAGGACTTCCAAGAAGGCAATGGGGCTCCTATATTTCTCCTAACATCTCAAGTTGGTGGTCTCGGTCTTACACTTACAAAAGCAGACCGTGTGATTGTGGTTGATCCTGCTTGGAATCCTAGGTGCTTCCTTAAGTTTATTTCTTTCATTCACTCAGATTCAGCAAACATGAACTGACTACGTCATAAGATCGAGGATAGGCAAATTTGCTGGTGATTACAAATGGATTTGCCAAAAAATTCAGATATTTTAGGATATATCTTTTACTTTTGCAAACATCAATAATTGTCTTTATCCTTGACTTAAAATGTCCACTACATGGATTACATTTATTTTTCTTTATCTATCATTTTTACTGGCAGCTTGTGGAGTTTATGAATTTTGCATGTTGAAAAATATGTTAAAATGTTTGTGACATCCAGAAATGGCACGATGGTTGCACTTCTACATACTAAACTTTGGCCTCTAAACTACCCAAAGAACTTTTCAACTTCAACGTGTTTCTGATGTTTCACATACTTTTCTATCATTTTCTATTAAACAGCTGTCCCTTTCTTGCTGCTTCAGTTTTTTCTGTCCCTGTCAGGCTATGTTAAGAATTTTCTTGGTGTAATTCGTCGGTCAATTAATATATCTCTCTTTGTAGCACGGATAACCAAAGTGTTGATCGTGCATATCGAATTGGGCAAATGAAGGATGTTGTCGTATACAGGCTAATGACTTGTGGAACTGTTGAAGAGAAAATTTATAGGAAGCAGGTTCAATGCTCATCTCCCTTATTATTTATGGTTGTCATATGGTATGTACATGAGATGTAGTAGCTGTTTTTGAATTGCAAATATTGTTATTGTTTTCATGGTATTTAAAGATTTTAGAACTGTTTCTGAGTCAGTTCACCAGGTTTCAATACATTTCTTCAAGTGGTTGAAAAACTATATTGCATGTAATTTGTCTGACAGATTGCTTTGGGGAAGGGTTTATTTAGTAGGAAAAGCCTGAAAAAAATTTAAATGTTCCTCTGTTGCAGATTGCAATTTATTTGTAGAATTTTTTTTAATCTGCTAAGCCAACATTGCATGGTTTCTTTCCAATTGTCCTCTGTATCCATAATAAATGTTTACTTTGGATGTTAGTTAGATGCATGGGTTCTTTAAAATTGAAACATTAGTACAATGGGATGAAGTTGACTCCTAAAAATTTCTGTTGTAGATATTCAAGGGGGGATTATTTAGAACAGCAACTGAAAACAAAGAACAAATTCGATACTTTAGCCAGCAGGTATGAGGTTTTATTTGTTGATTTGCTGGGATAAATTCCTGGCATCTTTTTTAAGCATATGTACATGTCTTTTAAAGTTAAATTAATTTTTTCAGGATCTTCGGGAGCTATTCAGCCTCCCAAAGCAGGGGTTTAATATTTCCCTCACACAGCAACAGTTACATGAAGAGCATGACAGCCAGCACAAAATGTACTGAGGCCTATTAGTGGCAACTTCATTTCTGCCTACTTATTTTTCTCTCTAATTAGCGAAGTTGGACTGTGTTTAGTTAATATTTGCTTTTGTAGGGTCTTTAGTTTTGGAGATCTCTCATCTTTGATCTTCCTCTCACCAAGAAACCCATTACTATTAGTAGTGTTTTTTAAAATTCCTAATAATGTGTTTTTGCACAAGCCTTTTTTTTTTTGTCTCTTAAAGAGTAGAAGCTAGCAATTCATTGGCCTGGATCCAAGATAATTAGCAGTCCAGCACCTTTCATCCATTATGATTATGCATCTATGATCCATGCAAAAAAAATGCAAGTTTTGTGGAATTGTTTGGTTATGAATTATTAAATTCCAATGACTTTCTATATGAATTCCATGCCATCTTATCTCTTAATTTGTGTTTTTGTTTCTGTAGGGATGAATTTCTGGAATCCCACATAAAATTCTTAGAGACTCAAGGTATAGCAGGAGTAAGTCACCACAGCCTATTATTCTCAAAGACAGCAACTGTACAAGTTGCACAAGAAGAAGAAGATGAGATAAGGTGAAACTCTGCTCCGTTTTTTCTGCTTTTGGGTACAAAACAATGCTACCTCTATTTTTTTCTTTTTATAAACACGCAGTTCCTTGTTTTTATATGTGTGCTTCTTTGCATACTGTTCTTGCATATTTTGAGCTAAGGTAAAATGGAATAAAATTACGTGAATTCTAAACCCCTCTTAGTTTGCATGAATTCTCCTTTGATTCTACTCCAAACAATTCATTAGTTCAAATTATGGAGCTACCAGCTGGTTTATGCATTGTGATAAAAGGCCTGCCATTTTCTTTGCTATAAAATTGGTATCCTGAATTCCACTGATAGTATAACTACTTGGTTCAAATTATTAGTCCAAAAATAGCACAAAACGTTTACTCTTTTTGCCCTTAATTGTAAATCACGCATTCAAACCTCAGGAGTATAAAGGTAGTATTTGTATTTGAAAGCTTTATTCGTGCAAAGCATACTAATCACTATCCTCATTCCATACCTTTTAAATCTGGCGTGGTTTGGTACTTAATTTGTGGGTTCAGGAAAAAGGTATCCACAATGGTGGGAAATTCATCATCAAGTTATTCACTTGAACGTGATGTTGATGGGTATGATCTTTACATTTGATTATGTATTTTAAAAAATAAACCATCATATTCTTTTAAAGCTATTTAGTGCATGTTATTTAGTTTCTAATATTTGACAGGGCTGTGCATGCTTTCAATCCCAAGGATGTAAATCTGAAGAAGAAAAGCTCTTCCCCAGATAGTGTGGGTAAATTGACAGAATCTGAAATCAAAGAGAGAATCAATCGGCTGTCACAAATACTTGGAAATAAGGTATGATTTAAATGACATGTGAAAAGGCAGATAAAACTATTGCTTCAGAGTAACTGCTCGAATTACAAACATTGAAGGTCGAGAATTGCCATCCAAAACCATATTGAGTAAATAAAATTGAAGGCTGGTATTGGCTTGACCTTTCGTTTTATTTTTCCTTGCTTGGGAGCAGTCGGGTTTTATTCTAACGCTGATTCAATAGCCCAAATTGTTGAATACATTATTTGTTCGTGTTAAATGGATTCAACCCTCCATGCCATCTTCATTTTATGTTACTTTTAAGGAACCATTTCAAGCTGGTTGTGCCTGAATTAAAGTAGAAGCTTTTTAATCGCTTCTTCTTTTCTCAGTTCTGCTTTTCTGTTTACAGGTTACCATTTCAAGGTTACCAGACCAAGGAGCGAAACTACTAAAGCAGATTGGCGAATTAAATTCAGAGCTCAACAACCTGAGAATGGAGAAAGCAACGGAGAGAAAAGGGATCATCAGTCTGGATGATTTAACTGGGGAATTTGAAAAACGATTGAATGTATAGATCATTTTTACTGAAGCAAATGGAGGCAACGAGAGTTGAAAGAATATAATTTTGTTGGCTATACTGAGAATGGCCATATATACATCTTCAACATACAATGCTTTCTGGGCTGGGGCACGTACTTTCTGCTTGCTGTTTATTGAATCAAATGTAATTAATCCACGTCAAATTACGATATAAATTCTGTTTGGGGCCTTGCATGTTATCTTAAGATAACAATGGTGCCCAAAAAAGCGTTGATATTGTTTATAGAACATCTGAAGAGATTTATAAAAATTTCAGTTTGATTATATTATAAAAACTTCAATAAGTAAATACTCATATTCTTTTTAATTTAAACATGTATATATTTTATTTATTAAAGGAATTTGATTTGAAATTAGTTATAAATTTAAATATATATTTAGTATGTATGCTATAATCATCATTTGATTATGAACATGTTTCATTAAAAATAATTTTATTTCTTTTCTCAGACTTTTCATCCTAATAACTTATTTTTTTTTACCTTTTATATTTTTTAAAACAAAAAAAAATTAAATCAAAATAAAAAACTAAAATGAAATGAATGAAGATTAATTTATAAATAAATGTATAAACACAGGGACTAAATAACAATTTGTGAAACCAGAAAGACTAATTAATTATTTTTACTAAACTACAAAGACTAAATTATAATTAACTAATATTTAATTAAACAAGTTAGATAAGTAGTGGCACCCATTTTTTCATTCCCTATACCTCCCAGTCCCTCCCTCCGTCCTCCAAAATACACTGCATAAATCAAAGAAACATGGCAATTAGATTACTCTACCACCAACCAACCCTACTCACCTCCTCCACTTCTCTCCGCCTCTTCTCCTCCATCCAAAACCATAACTTCTCTTCAGATAACGATGCTTTCTCTCCTCGAAACGATACCCTTCTCCCTACCCTCCAACCTTCAAACGACGCCGATTTACTCTCTCAAATCCTCCTCCACCACCACAACCCATTCCATGCCATGGAATCATCTCTTCAATTACCCGGAATTTCTCTCACCCCTTCCCTCCTCCACCAAACCCTCCTCCGCCTCCGCCACAACTCCAAAATCGCCCTTTCCCTTTTCCACCACTCCCTCTCCCTCCCTCCCACCTCAACCGACACTCCACCCACCTCGACCGGCACTTCTACTACCTCAGCCGACAGTGCAGCTGCAACCACTGTCACTTACAATCTTATGATCGACATTCTAGCCAAAGTCCGACAATTTGATGTCTGTTGGCAACTTATAGTTGAAATGGACCAACGTAACGTAAAACCCACTTCAGAAACTTTCTTTGTTCTCATTAGGAGATTGGTTGCTGCGGGACTTACTCGTCAGGCAATTCGTGCTTTTGATGATATGGAAAGTTTTGTTTCTGAGCCTGTGAATGAGACCCATTTTTGTTTCCTGCTTGATACTTTGTGTAAATATGGGTATGTGAAAGTGGGTGTTGAGATTTTTAATAAAAGGAAGCATAGGTTTAGTCCTAATGTCAAAATGTATACAGTTTTGATATATGGGTGGTGCAAGATTGGTAGAATTGATATGGCCGAGAGGTTTTTGAAGGAAACGGGTGAGAGAGGGATTGAGGCTACTGTTGTTACATATAATGTTTTGTTAAATGGGATTTGTAGGAGGGCTAGTTTGCACCCGGAGAGTAGGTTTGAGAGGACGATAACATTGGCAGAGAATTTGTTTGATGAAATGCGTGAGAGAGGGATTGAACCCGATGTCACAAGTTTTTCTATTGTTCTTCATGTGTATAGTCGGGCGCATAAGCCTGAATTGACGCTTGATAAGTTGAAGTTGATGAAGGAGAAGGGGATTTGTCCGAGTGTGGTGACTTATACTTCGGTGGTTAAGTGTCTTTGTTCGTGTGGGAGGATTGAGGATGCGGAGGAGTTGCTTGGTGAGATGGTGAGGAATGGTGTTAGTCCTACTGCGGTTACATATAATTGTTTCTTTAAGGAGTATATGGGAAGGAAGGATGCAGAGAGTGCGTTGAAATTGTATAGGAAGATGAGGGAGGATGGTTTGGGTTCTTTGGGTTTGCATTCATATAATATATTGTTGAGGATGTTTATGATGTTGAATCGATTGGATATTGTGAACGATATATGGGAGGATTTAAAATCTAGTGGTTTAGGGCCAGATTTAGATTCATATACAATGTTGATTCATGGGTTATGTGAGAAAGAAAAGTGGAGGGAGGCTTGTAAGTTTTTTGTTGAGATGATAGAAAAGGGATTGCTTCCCCAAAAGGTTACTTTCGAGACACTATACAAGGGTTTAATACAGTCTGATATGTTGAGAACTTGGAGAAGGTTGAAGAAGAAGCTTGATGAAGAGTCAATAACATTCGGTTCAGAGTTTCAAAATTATCAGTTAAAGCCATACAGGAGATGATGTGCTATTTCCGCACTATGACAGACTTTAATCATTTACTTCTAGAGGTACTATATTTTAACTACTGACTTCTTTTTTAAGTTTATTATAAGAGTACTAGTTGAGTTATGCTGAGTCATATGAAACTGAATAGTTTGGTTTTAGAATGGTGATTGATTTGCAACACAACATTTTTATACATGGTTGGTGTTGTTATCATATTTATTTAGTATCACTAATTGATGAAAAACATGTAATGTTAGCCATTGGCATTGTTTTTTAATCAGTTTATGTCAATTGATCCTGCTGAACTAATGGATATGTTTTATTCTCCCCTGAAAATCCTTTTCTGGCCTTTGATTTCTTGAGAAAATTCCTTTCCCTCTCTCCTGCTGTTGCAGAATTGTATCACCGTTTCCATCCCCGTGGTTCTCTTACTGATTTACCCTGCTTATGGACATAATTGGTTTCTCGATTTGAGCTTGAAAATGGAAGGAGTGCTTGGCATACATTTCTCCAGGCTGCTTACTGCATCGGTTTTCAAAGCCTCAGAGCTTAAGCCTCGCCATTTGACAATTGGTAATGTCCATGAAGACAGAAATGGCATGGCAAGGTGCGTGCCACCAGACAAGTCCCGGGAAAAAAATCTTAGCATATATGAACGAGACAGGATTTGCAAGATAAGTTCTGGTTGTTTTGTAGAAGATGACTATCAAAGGCAACGAAGCTAGCAAATCTGGCCGGGGAGTCACCTGAGCTAAGAAAATGCTGTGATATGATTAACTACTGCAAAAGCGCCACATAGGAGCACACATGATTTGCATTGAAGGTGCATCTAAGTTCAACAACCTCTACCAGTATCATGAAAAGATGTGATAGTTTGAATAGTTCGTGGTAGTTAGGCTGTATGCTGTTGCAGGAAATATTAATAAATACTTGTACTTTCATCCTGTCTTTGTTTTGCTACAAATATTTACTCCTGTTGATAGGTTTCATTCTGATTCGCAATGATTGATCTTTACATCTATGTGAAGGAAAGAGTTTTGACATAATGAGAAAATACCCCCAATTTTCCTTTTGGTCACTCGATGTTTGATAGCATGCCACTGATATCGAGCAAGAGCAATGGCAAGAACAGCAGGCCTTTTATCCTATCTAAAGAGGATGTTTGAAGTTGAAGAAGCAATCCCACGAAACTATCAAGAAGAAAAAGAAAGGGAAAATGGAAAGAGAGAAACGGCAAGGAAAACGAAATCCATGAAGAGACTGAGTTGATGAATAGCAGAACTCTCCGTTCAGGTCTAGTCAACAATCATCAACACAACTAAAAAGAAATCATAAATAAATTGCAAATTAATAAATATTTAATGTGAGAGATATCCTTAAAATTAAAACTATGTGTTTAGCATCGTAATCTTAGAGGAATGTTAAATTCAAGGTGTAAGAAAAATTAAATTAAAGGGATAGATTATAGTACCAAGAGAGCTGGGGATAAAAGTGAAAAGAGGTTAACAGTTTGAGGATCAAAGTGGAAACGAAATGGTTGAACTTTTACCCGATGTTTTAAAAGCACAATTTATAGCGGGGTTGCGAGAAACACTCTATAGAGTAATCTTCATGTTAAAAACACACAAACTCGATGTGAATTTTTCCAACACAAATCCATCTTTTCTGTTTATAATAAGGCATGTTTCCCCCTCACTGGCTTCGTTCAGTGTTCATGTTGTGGGGGCAGATTTTGTATCCAGATCTCTTAACTTTATCTTATCTTCTGGTCATTCAAGGGAATTTTGGTCACCCTTGTCCTTTTAATTTATGGTGTCAAAGTCCGGTCAGAATAAAACTCTTTCCTTTACGTAGCTGTAAACACAGGATTTAAGATATCAGGAGATTGGGCATTGTAAACTTCTGTAAACTTCCTGTCAAGTATATCCGTTGAAGAAACTGATCAGGAGAAGAAGATAAGTAGTGCGTGTCAATGACCTCGCCCTTTCTTATTGCGCTAACAGACAATGGGCGAAGGTTGATCAACATTTCAATGGAGGAACAAGGAGCTCTTCCAGCTCTTTTCCTGAACTTTACAATGTCCAATCTCCTGAGCTGATTCAATCTTCCCAATTCTCTCATAAGAATATTTCTCTGATTTTCCTCCAAGAAGCAAAGCTTTTGTAGGGACTCGTGTAAACATCTGATTTGCTCAGGTGCCTTAAAACCACATTTAGTGGGAGTCTGGTCGTCAGAATCAATTTCATAACGATACACAAGAAGGTGCCGTAGTTTTTGAAGCATCAGAATCGCTACTGGCAATGGAGTTGCATGGGCATGTTTCAGATCCCGAACAACTGTGAAATCTGAAAATAGAGGAAAAATAATAAAACTATAGTTGATTACAAGCCAATCCCTTTTATAGAACTGGGCTATAGAACCTCTTGATAAAACTTAAGCATAATCCAATCCAATGATCGGATCGAAATTTATAGGTCAGATCTATCGCCCTGCAACCCAAGCCTCTTCTTGGGAATCAGTCCATAAACATCATTGAAAGACTATCCATGTAACCTAGTTGTGGTAGATTTACAACTGACTGATCAAACCACCTGCATCAAATTTGTGATGTTCGAAAAACTGTTGATGTGTCTGGTCTGGTTTTGGTAATGCTTTAAAAATTTGTATTTCTTGAGGTGCTTTGAAGACTGAGAAGCCCTGTCTTCAAAGCCCAATAGGGGAAAGGTTTCACAAGAGATGTCATCACCACAAACACAATCACCATGCAGGATATGTAACATTGTCCAAAGCCTGCATCAATGTCATAAAATGATTTGTCAGAAATAGATCAAACATATTACATATATATTAGATATACATACATGGTTAAGTTGATGAAATTATCCACTACATATACCTGTACATCTCGGCCGATGCCAATAACAATCAGAGCCAAAAGGCCTTTTGTATTCATAATAACTCCAAGA
>Ga0325403_1002611_pt1 | contig 16059 bp, 13 predicted proteins | sample PopdelMetagenome_19_FD_205665 | JGI IMG/M metagenome (GOLD analysis project Ga0325403, IMG submission 205665) | Populus deltoides microbial communities from Bellville, Georgia, United States - Xylem-PdKOR-R4 | ecosystem: Host-associated > Plants > Phyllosphere > Stem > Wood/Secondary xylem...
TTATATTATTAACTACCAAACCTAGCAACCTAGCAATTAATCTGGTTATTTAGTTTGTATAGGCTTATGCACATAATACAGATTCCACACCACCTAAGTCCTAAACAATGGATTCATTGCAGTAAGCTATCTCTTAATTTGATTTATCAAAAAAAAAAAAAATTTCAACTTAGAAATCAAAGCCATTTATGATTTATCACAAAAGACAACTTTCTAAAGTGTTTTGTCCTTTGAACTTATGGCAAGCCTAAGACTATTAACATTCCAGCAGTGTAAGTTAACAGAACTAAGTTCATGCGTTTTCCATTTCCAATTTGAACTTGAAGAGAGGAAAAAGATTGCACCTTAGCTCTGCAGAGATAATTATTTGAGAAGTGAACGGATGGCCACAAAGCAAGGTTTGATGAGTCTTCTGGTTCTTTGCCAGGTTGCAGGGGGACTCCTTCTCTGTTTTGATCCCTGCAGACAAGAATTTACACTTAGGCATTGCCTTAACAAGGCCATATATATCTTGACTCGTAAATAATAGCTTAATATAAACTGGATATTGCACTTTGATATCTCTGCCAAGACTTTCAAGTCGATCCACAAGAACGGAAATATTGCTCTATCTGAAGAATATGCTAGTTTCGACAGTCCTAAGAGCCCTTTCTTTGAGCATCAAAGTCTTCCTAATGATGTAGCAATTAACGAGTTCTAGGGCTATTAGAAATGAAATACATCCTGTCAATCTACTTAATTTATTTTAATTAGTTGTGTGGGTGATAACACTGTCACAAGGCATGGAAACTGAGGTAGATCTTGCACATGAATTTGATTGTCAACATTAAATCAAGCTGTAGAATTATCTTCCACAGAAAATGACAAATTAAAAATAGTCCACTAGCTTCATTGACATGGTTATGTGGGGTCTTAAAATCAAGAAAGGCAGGCTCTTACCTTGAGAACGAAGTTGTTGAAGATGATGTGAAAGCCTAGAAACCAATTGAGAGATGAGGCTTATGTAATAGTTTGAGAGATGATCGAACGACCAAACCAGGGAGATAGCAGAATCAGCTGTTTGAACTTTGAAGTTTGAACTCCAATGGAAGGGGAGTTCGTGAAACTGAAAGACAATATGCCGATTGTGATTGTTTTGGTTGGGAACTTGAGAGTTGACTCTGCGAGGAGGAAGAGAAATTAGAGATTTGGTTTAGTTTGCTTTAGACTTCAGAGAAAAAAAAGTGTGGGTGTACTGTGCACTGTGCAGTTAATGAAAATGAACCGGGTTTAATTTTGAGTCTTTGACTTTGACTCGGTGGCTTTAACCCGAAATGGAACACATGGCATTCGGCCGGAACGTTCCGGCTGAAATTTGACCGGAATTTCCGGATCAGGCCGAGATTTTAAGCGAGGCAAAACTTGTTCCATTTTATTTTGTTTTTTTAACTGGTACGAGACGTTCCGGGCATTCCGGCCGAAACGGCACGGAATTAACAACTCTGGTACCAATAACTCCTTCATCTACCATTGCAAGTCCCCATGGAGTAGAGAAAAAAAAAATCCCAAAATCAGAGCCTCCAAAATTTACAGATACTATATTCAAGCCCTTAAGCTCTAGATTTTCTAAAACAATATCCAGAAACAACTGCTTTGTATATTGTTAAATGTACCTTCGTTAACACTACGTCCTAAGTTGTTGCTGCTCTTAAGAGGATCCACTATGTTGAGATGCTTAATAGGAAATTCAGGGGCACCATTCTCGAGTTCTTTCATCAGAAATGCAAACATGTCTCTACAGTTCCTCAGAAACTCCTGACTGAGAAGTAACTCATTCCCATTGTTATCTATTGACCCTGTCAATGAAAAATGGGTCTTAAGTAATCAAGTAAAAAAATGGGATGCTATCCAAACACATTTAAATGCTCACAGAGAGAGCATCTATCACCAATACCTATCAAAAAAAAAAAACAGAAAAACAACCAAGTCTTGATCTTTCTTTTCCAAGTAATTCTCATATATCTTCACAGGAATCTCAACCCCGTCAAAATAAAGGAAAATGTAATATAATTGAGGTAGACTTCACAGAATGGACCCACAATTAGGTTACACATGCCACATGGCTAGTATATTTATAGAAGACAGCAAGTTGCTCAGCATTCTGAGACTGAGGTATAATGTACGATCATACCTGCTCTAAAAACCATAATGCGAAGGGCCCTCCCATTTGATTGAAAGAGATGTCAACGGCAATATTCTTTACAGAACATTTTATGACCTTAACCTGCCATCCAAATTCCCAGCATTGAAGCAACATACACAAGAAAATAGCTCCGTTTTGATTCAGAAAATTGTTAAACACTCTTGATTTATGATTAGAAGAGGACAATAGAGAAGACCGCCATTACCAAAACAAGATAGTTGAAGTAATGAGCTAAGTTTTTATTCGCACAAATAAAAAAGAAGCATTAGAAACAGTTTCTACTTGTATAAATCAAATGGAGCATTGCCAAAAAAGGATTCATTGCCAAAAAAGCAAAAAACCATGACAAGTGCAAGTTATGTGCAGCAGCAAAAAGTTTTTATCTGAGAGTGAAACTATTGCATCAAATAGAGCCTTCAGTTGATTGAAACATGTGAAGTGTAGGACTTAAAGTGAAACGATGTACAAAATGCATACTCATTGGATTATAAGGGCGGATGTAACATGTTCATGCAGATCACCAAAAGTCATTTCAAAATCATAGAATTAGATAATCAAGTTCCATAACTTGTTTTCAAACATCACTTTGACTCAAAGATGAATACCCGCAATTGAAATTATTAGAAATTAGGATACTCTAGCCTAAAAGTTGTTCTAATACATGCAATCAAAAGTTAAGATTATTGTGTTTTATTTTGGAATAGTTGTTTCCCTCAAATTAATGTTCCAAATTGAAAACACTCCATATTTTGGAACAGGATTTCACATTGAAAATATCTAGGAGTAAAAGGATTTATCGTAGCTCTTATTTTGACCCAACTTAATACAGAACTCACATTTCAATTAGATACACTATTGAGAAGCTCTTCTACAAGTATTTGATGACGGGTTAAAACCTAGTAACAGAGAAACCTCCAAATTGTGTCATGTTTCTGGTAAACTTCAATAAGAATGCTAACAAAGTTGTAATGGAAGAAGTTTCCTCTTCTGAATGAATGAATGAACAGTAGTTCCATATCAGTACTAGCTCCACAGACTAAGAAGTTGCCAACATCAACTGCAATTGTTTTGTTACATTTTCAAGAAATTATATAGTAGCCAAAACCTTGAAACTACATCATAACCAGAGTCCAAACTCAGGCTATAATGAATTCTTTCTTATTTTACCAGCTACCAAATTAGGAATCAGATTGAGAAATTTAATCTTGAACATGTTGAGTGAACACAGCTTACGGAGTTCCAGTTTTCTCATTGACTTCTACCAACTCTTCGACAAGCGAAAAAAGGATGGTTACAAATTCACCTACTATCCCCTAGGTTTTTAACAAATTATGTCCTTCCGTTGCATCTGTGAAATTGAATGAGGCGCCGCTCATCTCCTTCTCACATATGGAATGATACAAGAAAATTGGGATGAATAGGGTGTGGAGGGTAACGGTGCCAATACTGGTGGTATTATAGTTAATGTTGGCAGAAAGCAGGCTGTATCATTGCCAAATTCAAGAGATATGGTTTTCAGATGTTTGCTTGGGAAGTTCACAGCCTCAGATCATTATACAAAGGGATCATTTAACATCTACTCCTAAAACTCAACGCAATATGTTGCACACATTTGAGCACATACGCATGCACACACAGAATACATGTGCATGCTCTCGTGTGCGTGAGTATGTGCTGGTAAATTTATTATGAATAAATCAGTTGTCAGTTGAATTTTCTACGGATGCAAGGAAGATTTTAGAAACTTAACCAATGACAAAAATAATAATAATTGCATGTACAAAATTCCAAAACAAGAAAGCACATTATGCTTGGTTTACATGATCTTGGAAAAAGTAAATACGATCTCTTTCGTAAGTGTTCCAAGATGTGTTGGACATTATTACATGGGCATCTTGTCAATAAATGATGAATAAGGTTGCACCGCAGTCTTTGGTGTAGAGAAGCATACTATAAATCATAGCCCCATATTCTTGGAGTACCTAGAAGTAATTGGAAGTAAAATTGTGAAGAGAGAATTTATCAACCACCTAAATACATGCAGTCATAGTCAACAGTATCAGCTTGCAAGTACATCATCAAGCTCATTGTTGTACACGATGGTTAGAGAGACACTAAAAGACAACTTAAATAATGTGCTGAAGGATAAGTTTATGGGTCCACATACCACCTTAATATTTGACTCGAGCACAAAGTCATCACTTTTAAAGAAGGATTGGAGTTGGAAAAAATTAACCTGAGCTTGAATATACTGGACATCATTTACTTGTAACCCCGGGTCCTGCTCTTCACATTGGAAGAGAGTGAAGACATCCCTGGCCAAATCTTCCTCCATGCTTTGATGGCTGAGGATCATCAGGTCAATATCTCCATCTGGAAGATAGGTTTTTAGTGGGACCGAACAAAATGGAAAGACCTGTAAAAATAGAATGCCACACGGTAAGTTTATGTTAATGTAACTTCAGGGAAAAAAAAAGAAAAAAAAAAGTGTATGCCCTGGTTATTTCTGTCAAATGTCCAAAACAAGAAAAAAGCAATCATGAGTAATAGTCTAGTATATATGCACACATGGATGTTTTAAAATTTCAGATCCATGTGAAGGATGAAGGCGTCGACTTCCAAATCCCAAGAATAAGTATCCAACTAAATGGCATTCATTATTGCTGAAAAGATCAAGCAACTTTTACATGAAACACTTCAGAAAGCTAGCCTGAATTTTAAAAGGTGGACCCATATAGATAGCTCGTAGATTTTCAGGCTAAACACCTATCTCAACATCCAGTGAGGCTACAACAGAATGCTTTATGATAAAGAAACCAGCAAAGTCATCCTCCAGGTGAATAACTTGAGATGAGCCCGCTAATCAACTATTGCAGTTCAAATTCTCATGTTTCCAATGCTAAAAGCAGAGAGTAGTCTCTAATGAGAATGCCCATGTCATAATTAGTTTATTCACTATTTCAATACGAAAACATTGGAACAAACTTCTGACAGGCACATGATTGTACGCACTAACAAGAAAGATCTATATATGGAAACTGAGAGGGACAAAAAAAAAGGAAACTAATTTATTCAACATTCCTGCCACCAGAAAGAGAATCACCTAGAAAGGCAGTGCACAAATCTCACCTCAACTGCAAAATAACCCTTAATTAAACTCCGAACATAATCAATGACTTCCTTCCTTTTCTGCTCCGAAACAAAAGCAGGTTGAAGGGTATATAATATCTCTTGGGTCCTTTTCTCAACCACTAGCCATAGTTCCGAATCAATTTGCAATGGGTGTGGACCAAGTGAGGAGGAGGAGGAGGAGGAGGTTGAGGTGGAAAAGGAGGGAGGTGAAAAACTCCTTTGAAGATTTCCCATATCCAAGTTATGAGATAGATGCTTCAATTCCAGGAAGAGCAGCCTATGAACACTCGAAAATGCAGTGGCCCATTGACAATTTCAAATCTGACTACAAATAATCAGTACAGCAAAATGTTGAAAGTTAAAGATTAAAAAAGTTTCAAATGCAAAAAGGATAAATATTTTTAGCAGAAAATATACGGAGTCATAGAAGCCAGTCTTAATAACAGATTAGGGAACCCATGGTGACTAGTGATGAAGAAAACCCTAAGAGTGTTAAGAATAAACAAACTAAACATGAAATTGGCACCAAGCTGAGAAGCAAACCAACAATTTCAATGCTTCATGAGAAGTTGAAGCTGCTTTCACATCGGCTGCAGACTGGAACTGCATATCATTTTCTGAGATTTTTTCACAAAGCCTTCTTATACGATGATATCTTAAAAGTTCTAAACTAGTGAAAATCTGGAACAACCATAAAAAAAATGCTGCAAGTTATCTTAAAAATGGAGCACAATTTTTAGAACAGGATTTGAGATTGGAACACTAACATAAATAAGATTGCACTATCAAGGAAAATAATTGGTCTCTACAAATATGGATTGAAGAAAGAGAAGAGCACAGCGATGATAATAACAAGAAAATCATTCCTACTTCCACCCCTCTCCCTTTCTTTTCAACTTGAAGGGAAGCTTCACGAGTTGATTAGTAGATGAGCATAAGTGAAATTAACAATGCCAAAGAGATAATAAGGAAAAGTTTGGATAAATCTTGTTGTTGTTGGGTGTCCAAATGTAAAATACTTGTGTCAGGCTTCACAGCCAAAAAAGGAGTCTTGCCTGTCATAAATTTGCCGAGATTATGGCAAAGTGGCTTCTTCTTCATTAATGGGCCAACACGGTATGCAAGAAGGTTATATCAGTTTTCCAAATATGCACATAGCGCTTTTAGTATTGACAAAAAAATCAATTTTTATCCACTTCTTATTACATCTCACCTAATCCCTATTTTTCTAGTCCAAATTATGCAAAAGGTATATTGGTAGCTCCCTTCAGGGATAAATGTTTTGACTCGTTCCCAGATATCACCTATTAATTGCATTCATTGCATGGAGATGCAGTATTGATTGACTTAATTTTCTGGCCTTTTTTGGTAAAATTATCAGATACTAGCATAACAGAAAATTATGGAAATACATGATATGTTTGAGGATGTGCAATATTATTTAGCGCTCCTGGAATTAACTAAAATCTGTGACTAAAACATGTAATTGAGCTCCATGAATAGCCCAAGTATCTCAGGATGACCTAACAAGGTATGTAGCTAGGACCTTATTCATGAAGTCACAACATAGATACAAATATTTGTTATATTGAATACAATGAACCATAGGAACCAAACAAAACAGAGCATTTCCTTGTAAAAGGATTATGTGTCTTTCCAATTACAGTACCTAGTTTGTATGGGAGGCCATCTTGAGTATAGAAGATAAATTGGTGAACTTCAATGATTTGGCCATCTTTCAGACCTAACAGTTGAGATCAAGCTTTCTTGAAGGCCATCCTTCTTAATCCGACAAGAGAAATGAAGGGCGGGCTTCAATGATGCTGTATTCCATAGATTGATAAAGCAGTCCTAAATCTCATTGTGAGCTTGTATATAGCCTTACAAGTTACAAGGAAAATCCATTCTCTCTGTACCATGAAGATCGCTATGTAATCGAACCTAGAATTTTGACACAAACCCCCATCCTCATGACATGAGTTGGGCACAAGTGGCTGAGTCATGCAATAGACGTTACTTTATCTAAAAACAAGGTTGGCTCATCAACCCAAGGACTAATGTGACCTGGCACAACTAGTCTCAAGCTATGGAGGGCAAGTTGTGGTTCTCTGAAAGGACAAATGGATACCCCTTTGCCAAAAAGAGTGAGAGAGTTGTTACTTTATCCAACGAAGACATGACAAAAGCTACAAATGGTTGATACTGAAGGTCAATCCAAATTCTAATGGTCAAATGTTTGTCAATCCAAAGGTCTAATACAAATGGTTGGCATAGTTCCGAGCTCTGGTAACAGACTTTGCTAAGCTCAACTACATGATGTCCTTGGATAAAAAAGAATGATATAATTGCATAGAACGTTCATAACGAAATTCCAAATTGAACAAATATCCCACTATAGCTTTTCAAAACTAAGCAAACATGATGCTGCAACCATAGGTCAGTTGAGGGCATCCGATTCAGCATTTCTATTGAACGACCATTATGATTATTATTCACTGCTGATTAAAATCACAAATTATATTGCTGGAACTGTTCTTTCACACAACAACTATGTGAACTTTTCTATCACAATCCCTGCTTCAAGAACCACCCACCCAGGCCAAATTCTTCTGTACCAGTTCAGGCTTCGAGTCCAGTATTACAGTAACAATGTGGGCATTGACCATTGAGGATTTACTGATTCAGGTTAAGACAAGCAAATAAGGGAGGAGGGGAGAGAAGAAAGGTAAAAGAAAAGAGGAGAAGAAAGTGACTGCTCTTATGCTTTCACCAAATTCTAATAAACCCTAAAACCGCATTAGGAATCCATTTTTGAAAAGGAAAACCAAAGGAAATTGCACCAAATAGGAAACATAAAATATTCCAAGTAAAAAAACTACAAGTAAATAGGAAATGCAGCTAAAAAATTCTAAATTCTCTAATAAAACCAATTAGTTAAACGGCCAAATAATAAATCCAGCAGTCTTTATTCCCTCCCTGTCTATTACAATATACTAAAAATGGAAGCAAAAGCAGAAAGACCTTAAAAACTTGGAAGAAGTTCACCTTAGTAAGACCCAGATTTGCTTCTTTCTTCTTTTTTCCTTTGCCTTACTGCTCTGATTACCTTCCAAATCTTTGAACTTCTCGCTGCTGCTGCCCTCATGCATGTAGTACAAACGGTTCATCATCTCTCTGTTCAAAGTCGCACAAAAATAAACCCTTACCTTTCAGTTCCCTGACTGAAACCTAAGACTTAGCCAGCCCCTCAACCACAAAATTATACTACTACTACCCAGAGGTTCCAAAAGTAGGGAAGATTGATGATGACGCGGCAAAATCTTGGTGGGGTTTGCTTCCTCAGTTCAAAAGATATCTGGGCCGTTCATACACAGTTAAATTTTTTTATCCATATATATATATATATATGATATATAAACCCCACGAAAAGTAGAACTGCCCAACCCAAACACATTTCCCGCCATGTTGACTCTCTCTCCTAAAGCCCCATTTCTCTACAAACCCCAAAACCCTAACCCTAACCCTAAAATTCAACATTATAAACCACAAATTAACGGGATTTACTGCAAATCCGAGCTCCAAAGCGAAAGGGGTCTCGAATTTGAGACCGGAGAGACCTTCTTTCGCCATGAAAGTGCTAAAGGCCGAGACTTGGGGGTATTAGCAGCATCCCTGTACAATCAATCCAAAGGGAAATTACGGGTGCTTGACGCTTTGTGTGGGTGTGGAATCCGGTCCTTGCGCTACTTAATGGAAGCGAAAGCGGATTTTGTACTGGCAAATGATGCTAATGATGAGCACAGGAGGGTTATTTTAGAGAATTTGAAGAGAGTAGACAGAGGTTTTGGGGATGAGAGAAAATGGGTTGTTACACATTTAGATGCTAATAGAGTGTTGAGTGAGTGTTACTTGCAAAAGGATTTTTTTGATTTGATTGATATTGATTCGTTTGGGAGTGATATTTCCTTGTTTTTGAGGTCTGCAATGAACACATTAAGTTTTGATGGATTGCTTTATGTTACTTCTACTGATGGCCACTCTTCAGGCGGTCACCATCCTGACCAGTGAGTACTTGAACTGCATTTCAAGCAATTTTGAAAATTGCACTAATAGTTGATCTGGTTTCTTTCTGTGAACATTGATTGTCAAAATTTGATGCTTTATTGCTTATGGTTGAATGAGTTTGCAACTTGTTTACTGCCTCAAGTAGAACGGTTATGATTTGTGTATTCTTATGTCTAGTTCTTTAGCTGCATATGGAGCATATGTACGTCCTATGCCATATTCGAATGAGGTTGGTTTGCGAATGCTTATAGGTGGGGCTGTGCGGGAAGCTTCTGTGCTTGGCTATTATATCACACCACTTTTTTCTTACTACTCGTATCATGGACCTGTTTTTAGGGTCATGCTAAGAGTAAATCGAGGGAAGCTACTTGAAAACAGGTGGTCTTTCTGTTAATTGCTATGTTACTGCCTTTTGAGTTCAATTCTCTACCATGCTATTGGTATTTTTAATTACAAATGACTTTACCTTTAATGACAGGCATTATGGTTTCATCACCTACTGCAACAATTGTGGAAATTCTCAAGAATTTTCATGGGCTGAACTTGGTCAGATTAGTTGCTCTTGCAGTGGATCACATGTAAATTTTCACTTACAATTCTCCTCACATCATTATTTGAACTGTTTCCCTCTAACTTCTTACATTTATCTTCCTCTCTTGTGGTACAATCTCTTGCTCTGCAGTTCTCAATATGGTGCATGACATCATAAGTCTCAGAAGAGTATTTTTTTCCAACTATGTATTGCTATGATACATGCTAAATCTCAGGTTTTCCCCAGGGTTCTAGGTCGCTCGTTATTTCAGGGCCCCTGTGGACAGGACCTCTTCATAGTGCTGCCTACATTAGTAAAATGATAAATTTGGCTGAGGAATGGGGATGGATAGGAAATGGTGCAGAAACTGATCTGGAAAAACTTCTGAAACAGATGTTGGATGAAAGTGATCCCAGATTAAAATCTGGATACATCAAGATGGATGAGGTCTTTTTTGCAAATGTCTTCTTCTACTTTGGCCTCTTTATCTCATTGTGCTAGGATACGTGGCAATATACAAATTGTAATGAAGACTTGTCATTTATTTTATTGTTTCAGGTGGCAAGCCGGGCCAAAATCAATTCTCCTCCACTAAGGACCATGATGAGTGCAATGCAAAAGGTATACTTCTCTTCCTTGGGGACACTTTATCGTGATCGACCAAGGGCTAGGAGCCATGATGGGACAATACAGCGTTCATTTAACTTGCTTTATCTCTTTTAGAGATTCGAAACATGGAACAGCTGTTAGGGATAGAATTCAAAACGATATAAGCATGTATTGTCTTGTAATTCTGTAGTTTCCCTGAGTAGGTAAAGCTGCTTTATATTTTTATTCTAATTAGGTGTCCGGGTATAGGGGATTCAACTTCCCTGGGGTTGTGATAGCTCTATTGGATCTCCAATTGACATTAATAATACTCACAGCCTGTAGGGTTTTGGTTGTTTCAGGAGGGATATGCTACAAGCAGGTCGCACATTGCTTCAAATGCAATCAAGACAGATTGTCCCATGTCAGTATGCATCAGGATTTCTAAGGAGCTACAGGGTGTTGATAGTTTTTCTGTATAATTTTGGAGCAAACATACTTGCTGTTGGAGCTGAACATTAATCATTCATTATGAGAAGGTAAGGTGGATTCTTATACAGGCTGAACCCTATAACTGCTACAGCCACTGCTAATTCATTGTATGCATGTGTGTGAGGAATGAAGAAATTGGTTAACATTGAAGATTGAAAAGTGTTACTTGTGAGAGAGCATTCGAGTTACCTCTACAATATGCGAGGTTGCAAATGAATCGAATCAATGGTGACTGGCTCTGAGTTTGACACAATGCAGACTTTGTTTACGTGGTGTGTATATTACCATGGATACCAAAACCAATACGTATTACTTATCTCGGAAGATAAGGTCCCGGCAAAAAGAAAGAAATGATAGATTTTAAGTTGAAGGAAGGTGAAAATGGATCGCCATGGACAGATTAACCATCCTAAGAATTTCGTGCTCCTTTTGTAAAATCAACCCAGAAAATATTATTGAAGCCTCATCAACTTTAGCCAGTGTTTAGTTCAGTAGGATTGCTAAGCAAGGTTGAGTTCAAGCTATGCCTTCATCATCCAAAGGACTAAGCGAGTCTTTGTTAATGCTCTGCGCTGCGCATCGTTTAAATAAACACTCTTAGGCTAGGTTTGTACCAGCAATGATTCCCTACCAGACTGGTTACCGGTTGATCATTTCCACTTTGACTAGTTACTAAAGTCTTAGAGAATTGTTTATTTTTTTGTAAAGTGATTTTTATGGAAAATGTTTTTTAAAAAATAATTTTTTTTTTAAATTTAATAGTGTTATGAAAATTATTTTAGTGTTTGGATATAATATAAAAAATAAACTAGAAAATAATTTTTTAATTTTTTTTAAGTTTATCCACTTTCGCCGTCCTAACACACACACGTCGGCGCGCATATATATATATATATATATTGATAATATAAATATTTTTTAAGTAAAATTTATTATTAATTTTTTTATTTTTAAAAACTCTAACTTTTTTTCATATTAAAAAAGCCAAATTATTTAGTATATCTCAACTAATATATGAGACATTGCTTAAATCATGTGAGTGCTTATCCTTTTCTTTTTCATTCTTTGTGGTGCTTATTTTTTACAAAATAAAATCATTATAAATTTATAAAAATAAAACCATATAATATTTAGATTTAATTAATTTTATACAAAAAAGTACTAAAAACAAACACAAATAAAACAATTAACTACCATTTTTTTTTGGTGTTGTAATCATTTTCATGTGGTAGATGCATTCTTTTTTCTTCTTTTTTTTTTTATGTTCACTCTCTATTCTCTTCCTTCTTCTTTTGGTTTAAATTGGCTTAAATTGATTCTTTGTTTAATTAGTTCATTTTCAAATCATATTTTTTTTATAAAAAAGTCAAAAGGGTCAACTTTTATTATATGATATGAATAATGCATATGCAAGTATAACAATCACTTGTATTTCATAAAATCAAAAAGGTTTTTAATCAATTGCTCTAAAACAATTCTTAAAATTACCAAAACCTCACTCAATAATGTTTCAATAATGTTTCTCAATAAAGAATGTTAAAAATTAAATAGCTTCTTTTCATTTCTATTGAATAGTCCATAAACTCATTAAGTAATATCGAGCTTCATGAAAAGGAGAAATGATTTATTTTTTAATGTTGTAACCGACATCACCAAGATAATATTTACCTAAAAATAAAAATAAAATATATTACTTTTTCATTTCTACTGAATAGTCCATAAACTCATTAAGTAATATCGAGCTCCATGAAAAGAAGAAATGATTTATTTTTTAATGTTATAACTGACATCACCAAGATAATATTTACCTAAAAATAAAAATAAAATATATTACTAAGTTTATCTAATTTAGAAATTTTAGATGATTATTACATATAATAAATATTTTACTTTATACTTTCTAAAATTTTTAAACCACTATGTCTTAATAGTGACCTAAAACATGTGAATCATGTGCACTTCTTTCTCGACTAGCTAAAATATATGTAAATTTCAAATCAAAAGTTATAGCAGCTCAAAAATTTTATGTTATTCTCTCTTTTCAACATCTGAACTTTCCTTCAATTTCAACATGAATATTTATAGTAACATGGATACCATTAATTGCTCTCACACAATCTTATATAAATATGAAACAATAATGATAAACTTCTTCTTCTTGATATAATTAATTAATGTATAAAAATATTAGTATTGTTTTCTTACCTTAAAATAAAGATAAAATCTTCAATTATTCACTATCTCTACAGAAACCAAACCATCTAGGTCTTTAATAAGGAGTTTTTACAACTTAAGAATTGTTTTTAATATAATTCTATAGTAATGATAGATAGCTTCAACAGAGTAATAGTAACTACCACTAATAAAACAAAATCTAAGATTTCAACCTATAATTTATAATAACACAATCCACTTGCTCCCTAAAAGACATATATTGAGTTAATTGTAATAGGCTATGACATGTGAGGAGGCCACACAAATGAGAAATTCATATGAATTTGTTCGACACAATATCTATCATTTAGATTCAAAATGTTATTTATATAAAATTCTCGTGTTTCTTTTACTATATACTTTTTTTTATTCAATAATAATTACCGTTGTAGCTACAATGGATGCAGATATTCTCATACATGTTTTCGGAAAAACAAACAAGTAATTTCAAATCTATAAAATTTAGAGCTTTTGGAATTGAAAATCTCAAAAAATTACAAATTTTAAAAACATAATTCCATAATTCCTTCCATTATCAGGAAACAAAGTGAGATGTGAGCATATATAACGTAACAAGTAATTAAGTAGGCAAACAAGCTTTTCTACATCCAACAAAATCAAAGCTACTAAGGTTTCAAGTGCCTGAAAACAATCTCTAGCCACCTAGATTTGAATGGGAAATACAACCCTATAACAAAAAAAAAAAAAATTAACTCATAAGATTATTATAGAAAATTTTATGGTAATAGGCAATAAAACCCATAACATAGAAAACATGTTAATAGATTTGATCTAAAAAGTTGAAATTGAAAAATAGAACCCTAAAAATAAAAGAAATACATGGAGAAAATAATTATATACAGTTTAATTTGGCAATGGGAAAAATTGTTTTTGCTAAAAGAGGTAGCTGTTAATGTTTAACAAGGGTGAGATAGGTCATTTACTAAGACGAGAAACAATTTCCTGGCAAAAAAAATCTTATTTTTTTTTAAAAATTGAAAATTAGTTTCCATAAACAAACAAGATCTAACTTCTTTTCCTACGTAATTACCTCACCAAAACATTCAGATGCAAATCATCCAGAATGGATTGCCAGTACTCATTCGTCTCACATAGTTTTAACCACTTCTTTGTACAAATCCAACAAGTAAACTGATACAAACACAAAGCACTTCACCATTATAGAGATTGACTTTCTTGAATAATTAAAAAAGAAAACCAATAAACTTTACGTTGTCGGAGTCTGATAAAGATGGATCCCCCGAGTTAGGTATTGCATGTTGAATTGAAAAGGATCCTGCTGGGATTTCTTTCAAGCATTTGGGTGAACTTCGAGAGTTCATTGTCAAGGCCAACAATGGCTTGTATTGATTAGAATCCCTTAACTTCCATATTTGCCTGCACCTCCTCAATCATCCTAGGTCACTTCCCACACTCTTCCTTGTCATGGCAGGGAGCCAATAAAGATGCACCATAAGGGCTAGGAAGATAAGAGTTGCAGAGCCAATAACAGTTCCCTTCTCAATAGCAACTGTTATGATTCCAACAATATTAAGGGCATAAGATCTTTCTCGAATTTTAGGGCTCATGCCGGCCATCTCAGCAATACCTCTGGCATGGTCACTAATGGGGACTCTATCCATCGATTGTCAACCTAGTGGCAATGGTGGGGCAGCTAAACAATACCATACTTGGTTACAAAAGAGAACCTAGCAAAAATGTTGATTGCCATAGCTAGGATAGGAATAATGACAGATTTGTATCCCATTGCAGGCCTAAAAATAGCATTAGTGGCAGCTCCAGTTAGGCAGGAATCAAAATCCTCTTGAATGGGGGGCTGTACACATTGCTGGTATAATACTCTACTACCAATCCCATAATAAGTCCAGCCCAGAAACCAAAAACAACACACAAAAAGAGATGCCAATTCGCGATAACTTCCTGGGTTCTGAAGTTGAAGATGGGATAGCAAATCCAACTATCAATGGCAATTCCAACAATCATCAAAACAGTGGAGATGATGAGTTGATTCTTTAATTAGTGATAGCTCAATTTCATTCACAGCTTTAAATTTTGAAGAAATCAGTTGCAAATAAGGTGATTATCAAATAAGCAGTGGTATCTACAAAACTGACTAGGAGGATATGACCTTGGAGTTGATTCATAATTGATTCCAAAAGAGGAGATGGAAGCAACAACCAAAGCAGCACAAGAGGACTCGGCATATGAGTTGAAATGATTAGATACAGTGTCAGCTATATCAGCAGCATTATCAGCAATCACACCACAATTATTCTGCACCCGATCAACAGAATAATCTTCAAACCTTAAGCGTGCCCATGTGATGCAATCTTGGAATGTCATGTATTTTTACTTCCCAGGCACTCAAGAACACGTTCCAAGGTGTCCTTTAACTGAGCATCACCAGCTCTGATCATAGCATTAATAAAATCTCTGGATTTGAAAGATGGGCATTAACTTCTGTCAAAGTTTTTTCAACCAATCCCTCGAACTCAAATCGAACCCATGTCAGGCAATGATCAATGTTATGTGGGAACGAATGCACAATGCATAAAGGTGCTTGTTTCTCTAGTGGGTCCCTTGAAGCGCTATAATTTTTAGTCAGGTGAGAAATAATCATCTGAGAGTTGCATTTGGCACTCAAGGTTCCTGGCTTGAAAAGAGACTTTTGGAAGCATAAGCGCCTCTGGTCAACATGAAGTCTTGCATTGACGTTGTCTAGAGCATTGACAACAGCAGTTAAGTTCTCCTATAAGTTTTGGCCTGATGTCTGCAACTCTACCATCTCTCGAGTCTTTCATTGATGAGACTGGCAATAGACACAAGCTTCTGA
>Ga0325403_1002612_pt1 | contig 16058 bp, 11 predicted proteins | sample PopdelMetagenome_19_FD_205665 | JGI IMG/M metagenome (GOLD analysis project Ga0325403, IMG submission 205665) | Populus deltoides microbial communities from Bellville, Georgia, United States - Xylem-PdKOR-R4 | ecosystem: Host-associated > Plants > Phyllosphere > Stem > Wood/Secondary xylem...
TTTTATTTTAGTTAGATTAAATTTTTAATTTTATTCTTATATTTTCAGTTTAATATATACATGATAAACTTAAATTAAATTATCAAAATCAGATATGAAAGAAAATTGTAAAGCGATGTTGAAATTCATGTTGATTTGATTGTGTTCGTAGTTTCGATTTAGCATAATGGACTCCTATTTTCCACGCGATCTCTTTTAATTTGTATTTACAACTGCAAATTTGACCTAACTCACATTTCATATCATTAAGAACCAACACGCCTTTAACCCTAATCACTAGTCTAGATATTTATTCCCTCGGTGATCTAAAATCTAACTTGAATTAGTTTTTTTTTTTTTTAATCACGGTGAATTAAACTTGAAAATGGGACCGGAATGATAACTATGATCACACCCACTCGAGATATCCAATCTGCCGAACAAACGTCACCCCAACAAATCCTTGGTTGCCCCACCCCACTAATGCCCATCTTCCATCAAACCCCAGTCTGTGGAGGAGGTTAAGCTGCTCCCTGGAGGCCATGGAAAGGGGTGGAGATTCTGGATGCAAAACTAGCTTACTGTGCAGAGAGGTTCCAATCTTGAAATCAAAATCATTTTGGGCATATTTATAGACAAATTAAAGGTTGTATGAACAGGAATTGGAGGCCTCAATCTGATGATGTGTCGGGTATGTTAGATAGCCTGCCAGCAAAGGAAGAAACTACGTGGGTTCAATGATCTGGAGTGGCTTGGCTGAAGCAACGAGACAGAAAGCCATTGTCCCCTGACATGAATCAGATGCTTGCTGCTACCTTTACACACGAGGAGGCTTGTGAGGCAAATACACCCATCAAAAAGCCCTTGTCCCCTGTTGCTTTTGCTGCCATTTTCTTTAAGAAATGGATGTTTGTCCAGTATTGTTAGGGGTGCTGAATGAGGATTGGAATCCTCTAACTGTAAACCACTCATTCCCAAAGCTAATAGCCCTGAGAAATGCACTCATTTTCAAGCTTTTTATGGAAGCCCTAGCTAATAGGCTGAAAAAGATTTTGAAGGTTACAGTTAGTGAGAATCAGTGTGTAAAAATGTACTCTTGGCTTTTGAAACTTTTCACTGCACGAAGAAGACGAGAGGTATGCAAGACATTATGGGGCTCGAGCTGGACAAGATAGGGGCGAGCATTGCTTCAACCGGTTTGATTTGGATAAAAACTTCAACTGAATTGAATTAAATGAAAAAAATATTGAGCAGTTTGGTTTGGTTTTATATTAGAAAAAAAAAAAGAATAAATTCAATTTAATTCGTAAATATGTTAGTTTGACTATATTTTATAAGTTTTAAAAGGTTTTTTTTTTTAAAAAAAAATTGGTTTCCGATCAGTTTTAATTTCTAAAATCAAAATCAATTACTCTCAAATTTCTTAAAACAATTTTAGCCAAAATTACCCAAAACAAATTGAAAAATCATTCAGTTAATTTGGAGTCAATTTTTTTAATATTTTAAAAAAATTAATTAGTTTACTCACTTCTAAAAAAAATAATAATTTAATCCGAACTCGATGAATATCGATTCGATTAAAATAAATATATATTTTTTAGACTTGATAGATAATAAATAGGATATAAATATTATCAAAACCAATCCGAAACTAACTTGAAATATATATTTATATTAAATATATATATTTATAGAATATTTAAAATTTTTAATATAATATAATATATACATACTTTGACATAAAATACACAAATATAAATAATATTATCATTTTATTATTTAATATACATGTATATATATATATATATTAATTATTATATTTTTTATTGATTAATAAATAATAATAGATAATAGATAGTTATTTAATACCCCAAATCTAATAAATAACTAAATTTTTTATTTAATAATAAATAAAATATAAATATTAAAAAATTCAACCTGCCTGCGCCAATCATTGCCATCCCTACTCAACACAACTAAAGGCATGTGATAGAGCTGAACGAGGGTTACTTAAGAAAGTTATGTTGAAACTGGGTTTCTGCCCGGAGGGGGTTGATGTTATTAAGAGATGTGTCTCCGTGGGGAGCTATTTGGTTCTTGTTAATGGCATTCCTCCTCGACAATTCCAACTTAGCAGAGGACTCAGGCAAGGGATCCTCTATCACCTTGTTTTTTTATTTGTGTTGAAGGTCTTTCAGCTTTGGTCAATGATGCGGAAAAGGGAGGTTTAATTAATGGAGGACAGGTTTGTCGTCAAGCACCTTCCATCACCCATTTATTTTTTGTTGATGACAGTATTCTGGTTACCAGGGAAACCATGCGAGAAGTTGAATGTATTGCAGACATCCTCCAGCTATATGAAAAGCCTCTGGTCAGCAAGTAAATTTAGAAAAGACTGAAGTAGCGTTCAGCCAAAATGTTCCAACACGTGCAGAATATGTTCAACCAGAGATTAGGAGTTAAGGCAGTGCAGCGCAATACATGCTAAATACTTGGGTCTTCCAGCTATGGTAAGAAGGCAGTCTTGTCCTCAATCCAGGACCAGGTTTGTAAGAAGGTTGGTGGCTTGAAAGAGAAATTTTTATCAGAAGTTGGAAGGGAACTTTTGATCAAATCAGTGCTATAGGCCATTCCTACGCATTCGACATCGTGTTTTAGGCTTTCTGACACCCTCTGTGAGGAGATGGGGAGTAAGATAAAATCGTTTTGCTGGTGCCAATTGAACGATCGAAGGATTCACTGGGGTTCTTTGGGAGAAATTATGTAAGGGAGAAGCTTATGGTGGGTTGGGTTGGGTTTTAGGAAGATGTCTTGTTTTAGCAAAGCAAGGTTGGAGATTGCTTAAGAATCCTTCCTTTCAGATAGCCCCTGTATTAAAACAGATATTTTCCTTCAACCAGTTCTGTATATAGAAGCTTCTGTTGGCCAATCTCCGAGCTATTCATGGAGAAATATTATTGGTGCTAAGGATCTGCTAGAAGCTGGAACTAGATGGCGAGTTGGCAATGGAAATGATATCCGGATATAGAAGGATAAATGGGTACCAGATCTACCTGAGATGCGCATACAGTCTTTTGTTTCAGTTCTCGGTAAAAGTGCTCAGGTGAGCTGATCAACTGGGAGACCAGGACTCGGGATGGTGATCTGATCGATTCCATCTTTTCACAAATGAAGCTAGGGGTATCTATCCATCCTGGTAAGTCTTCGTCGAGCGAAGGATGATTTAACCAGGGCAATGGCTAGAAATGGTAGCTAGCGTCTCTGTTAAAAGCGGATACCCTTTTGAGAAAGAAAGACTGGAAGCTCGTCCATTGTTGACTAGTGAAGAATCTTGGTGGAATTTCATCTGGAAGCTTCATATTATTCCCGAGGTCAATAGCTCTATATGGCATGCATGCCTAGATGTGATGCAATCGAATTGGAATCTTACAAGGAAGAGGATTACTGTTGATCATAATATTCGTGACAGATACTTACCATTCTAATGGTGAAACGACTTGGCATATTCTGGTCCAATGTTCGTGGGCAAGGAAGATGTGGATGGAGATCAATCCTCTTAAGTGGGCGCAGCACTTGAAACAAAGCCTCAATGATGATGAGATGAGGATAGTTTTTTCTCTTAAGTGGCTCTGACCCTCAGATTTGCATGCAATGTATCTATTCGGTGGTTGCAAGAATTAACTATCCTGATAAGGGCTAGGTTAATATTAACACTAATGTAGCTATTTTTGGGATGGAGAAGATTGGATTAGGGGTTGCCATGCTCGATGAGAAGGGTGAGGTTATGCTGACAGCTTCGAAACCAGTTGACCCTCCTTTTGCTGTAGAAGTGGGTGGAGCTTTTGCTGCTCAACACGGTCTACTTCTTGCTAGTGATCGATACGGGTTGTGCGGTGCTGTTCTGAAGACAAATTGTAAGCCTCTTTCCCATGCCCTGAAGCCTCCACATTTCCTCCCTCGTGAATTGAGCAGTGCGGTGGTGGGGAGTATTCACATAGGCTCCAGCTTCTCCTCGTACTCACCTAGAAGTTCAAGCCATATCGCACATGCTCTTGGTAGAATGGTAGGTTGATCTCGAGAGAATTTGGGTGGAGATTACGTTGATGATGATGATGATTGGTGCACGCAGAATTAATTATCTGCTATTTCATAAGAAAAATTAATAAAAATAGATTATAATAAAAAAATCAAGAATCATCCAATCCATTTATGCTATCTGTATGGGAATTATGGTGGGTTCCAGCAATTTAATTACTTAAAATGTTCCAATTATTTTTACTTTTGAAATAGCAGTAATTCTCATGAGCTAGCTACTGTTCTAAATTCTATTAGGGTTATTCAAATAATCAGTCGTTTGATTATTCTTCCCATGCATGAAGATAATAAGAATTATATGGTGAATTACGCAGCATTAATTAACTATATATTTACACCCGTTTTAATAAACAAAAAGGATTCTAGAAATAAAAAACCGATTCTCTAAAAGAAGTAGATTATATATATATATATATAAATCTGTAACAAGTGGATTATAAGTTAAATTACTATCAAGATTTGATCTTAAGAAGAAATTGTTCTTTAATTATGAAAGAAAAGAAGAAGTTGGCGAAGTGTCTCGCACAATTAGGAACTGCACAGCTATATATTAAAATCATGGCTGAGAATACATAAATAAATAGAATCATTGTAGTTGTTGTGGTTGTAATTAAAAAAAATTATTTTATAAAAAGTATTTTTAGTTGAGGGTGGTTTGAAAAAATATATATTTAATTAAAATTGTGGTTAAAATTAAGATTAAATAAAAAATAATTTAATATATTTGGTTAAAAATGCTTTTTAAATTGAGGTTATAAAATAACTAAAAAAGATATATATTAATATTGATGGTTTTTAATTTAAATATTATAAATTTAACTACTGCTATTATGTTATGAAATAAATAATACTTTATATAAAATATTTTTTATTGTTTCATTGAACTATTTACAATTTCATCACGTACGAAATTCATCGAACAAGGACTACAGTTTCCATGGTTTTTTGAGCGTACAACAAAATCAGATAAAATATCATCAGAAATAAAATTAAAATTACGATCAAATTTTACAAATATCACGGGATCATGTGATCTCCTTCTAATTTATATAGTGTTATTAAATAATATTAAACAATAATTTTTTTGAATAAAATACAATTAAAAATTAAATATTTTTACTGTTTTTTTTTTGTAGAGAGTCTCCACTGTTATTAATTCACTTTCCACACAGGCAAGGAGAACACCTAAATAAGACCAGGGAAAGAACAAAAGGAAAACAAAAGAGAAGAAAATGGTTTCAGTAGGCCAGCCCTCCATCACCGTCATCATCATCTTCAAGTGCAGCTACAATTACGAAGACTAGGGGAAGAATAGAAGGAAAACTGATAAAGAATAGACCTTGTGGTTGAACAAAAGGAAAATGGTTTCGGCACACCAGCCCAGTTGTTTCCTTCGACACCTCCAATAGCAGCACATCCATGTAAGAACAACCCTCATGGTTTTCTCATCTGGACAAAATCCACCCATATATACCCGAAGCACTGGTCAAAGAAGAAAGATGAGAACAATTTTATATTATGTTTATAAACACAATTGCATAACACAGGAATTGAAAATAATCTAATTTCTGTTTCAGCAAAATGGAGTATTGAACGCAGATAAAGGTGGGGTTCATTTTATAACAAAACGATATATTGCTGCTATTAAATAAAAACCCTATTGCAAACCCTTAGCCAAACATGCAGTATTTTTAAAAAATATATTTTTTTTATTTTTAATACCAACATATAAAAATCATACAAACAAACATTATAAAAAATATTAATTTAATATTTTTAAAAATATATATATATTTTTTTAAAAAAAAACATGAGCATTCCTAAGCGGACCAGCCGATAGCCAAGATTGTGCTTGACTTACCATTAGCCCTTCCTTTAATTATCTCATAAGAACTTAATTATTGGATCTACGCCACCAGAAGAAGAAGAAGAAGAAGAAGAAGAAGAAGAAGAAATTATTAACAGGATTAACTTTAAAAATCCTTCGAGGTGCCTTTTTTTTCCATTCAAACATTCTTTAATTCCACTTCAGGTTCCATCTTTACTACAAAGTAAATTCTACATTCGATTTCTCGAAGCTTATTCTTGTCTTTTTTTTCTGTTTGGAGCCGTGAAATGAACATCATTCAGAGACTTGTATATGAGAAATGATTGGGATTGAATTTCTAATTAAATAAAATAAGTAAAAAGTGAGTTATTTTTTTTATAATAAGATTATTTTCAAATATTTTTTATACATACCTTTTTAAATAGCTATCCATTAAAGTTACAATCACACATTTTTAATAATAATTATTGAACTAGCTCGGCTAAGGCAAAAATAAATAAATGAAATGGTTTGTTGAAATAAAAATGATTAATCTAAATTAATTAGATGATGCACGAGGCAATCAAATGATTTGATAATTCAACTCTTTTTTAAAGTAAATTCCAAGATCGTATATTAAAATCATGAATAAAAGCTCAAATGGAGGAGAAAGGTAATTTGAGGTGGCAAAGGTGAAGAAAGAACTCAACAGGAACGTTTAACCGACGCCAAATGCCAATATTCTGGAGGGTGCTTTCTCGCTTTCTTTCTCACTCACATTCTCTACAGTGCATGTCTCTGTCTCTGTCTCTGTCTCTGTCTCCTCTGTTTCTTCTCTTAAAACCCAAACAAACTAACCCAGTTTTTACTTCAAAAACTCAGACAAGTTTCTCTCCTTAAAGACTGTTACTACTCTAATTATATTCTCAATCTCCTTCTCTCTCACGTACACTCAAATATATATACAGACAGCACTGACTCTGTCTCCCTACCTGTCTCTGTCCATGATGGAAAATAATGGTTTCTCTTCTCCGCGAAATGATTCGTTTCCTGCTGGTCTCCGTGTTCTCGTTGTCGATGATGATCCCACCTGGTTAAAAATCCTTGAAAAGATGCTCAAGAAATGCTCTTATGAAGGTTACTTACCTATATTTTTTCCACATCCGCTTCTTACTAGCATCTATCTATTACTCTTCTTAGTTGCTCCTTGCGATTTCTTTTTCACTCACAAACTGTTGTTTCTGAACTGGGTTTTGTTTCTACAATCCACGGTCTCATTTCTGCATGATGTTGGCTTTTACTTTTTGTTTCTTTCCTGTTATTTGGTTTTTCTCTTTCATGGGCTCTGAAGGATATCTTGATTTCTCTGTTGTAAGCTAGTACATGGAGAATTCGAGATTCTTCTTAAATAATTGATATCCCGCAATTTCCCCCCTTCTTTTTTGAGCTATACAAGTGACATGCAACTAAAGGGTTCCAAAGTTGTGCATGGAAGGTTGTTGTATTGTTTTTGAGCATTTTTGGATTTTATTATTTTCAGGAATTATTTATCACCTCAGGTATCATTTCAAGTTCCAAAATTTTGTAAACAGGCTCATGGTATTGGGAATGTGGAGGAATTGTCTTTCTTGATTTCAAGATTTGAATCTCAGAATTTGCTTATTTCCAACAGAAATATACAAGTTTATCATCAAATGATGTTGTGCTACTCTTTTCACAGATTCGTCCTCTTTTCTTTTTTGCAGTTGGTTAAAGTAATTAGAGGGTTTATTGATGTTTGCTCCACTAGTACTAGCCAACTAAACTATTGAAAGTATGAAACACATCAATATCCTCCTACTCTTTTAGTATTTCCAGTTTTATTTAATTTTCATCTTCTGGGTGCATTTAACTCAGATTTAGTGATCTTGAGCATGATGAGATTGAATAGATTATGATTGCTTGGCAATGTTGTAGGCTTTTATGTGTTTATGATTGTGGTTACAGCTATCATTGCCATAACAGAGTTAAATTGTATCTGTTGTTTGAAGTGATTTGGAGTTGAAGGCCAAAATAATAGTTAAAAAAATCAAAATCATGATTTGATTAACATGATATTAATATGGACGTAAGGTATAAAATTTTACTAAAATTTTTTGAAGGATCTTTAATTAAAAGAAAGTACTGTCATAACAGAACTCACGAGCCTCAATTTTCAGAATTTTGATTTTTGGCCATTTAAGCTACTTCTGTAGCTGTTTTTTTTTTCTTTCTTTTTTTTGGTTCCTGCAAAAAACTTGATAGAAGTGTGGTGGGAGAAAAGCATCTCCACCGCAGCTCCAAACACCTTCTTAAGCTCAGCTAATCATTTTACATGTTAGCATTGATTTTCCTTGGCATTTTCATTGTATTTAGAAGGATATGCTTCACTACTGCAATTCCCTATAGAGTCTTTAAACACTCAAAGTCAACCCGGTTTTTGGATATAGTTGTTTTCAAGTACTTGTGCCTCTTCCATCGATATTTTTTTCCTTAATTCTTCTGGTACTATTGAAGGACTTTAACATCATAATTTTCTTCTTACTTTTTTGGTATTTCACACCCTCACAATAATATCTTGTTCAGTGAAAGTGTTTTCTTATGCTGGATGTGATTCTATAGCAAGATTCTTGGCTTTTGACCATACGTGTAGTGTCTCACATTTCCATTTGGAATGCTTTGTTAGTGACCACATGCGGTTTGGCAAGAGATGCTTTGAACCTGCTTCGTGAGAGGAAAGGAGGATATGACATTGTAATTAGTGACGTCTACATGCCTGACATGGATGGTTTCAAACTTTTAGAGCAAGTTGGACTGGAGATGGATCTTCCAGTCATTAGTCGGTTCTTTTCTCTTACTCTGGAATTTTATTTCAATGCCAATATTTTCTATTTGCGTATACATATACCCATGTCGTGCTTGCACTATACATATATTGGAATATTGATTCAGCTTCTGACCAGTTGCGCTTGTCAACTTACAGTGATGTCTGTTGATGGAGAGACAAGCAGGGTGATGAAAGGCGTTCAACATGGAGCATGTGATTATCTTCTTAAGCCTATACGAATGAAAGAACTCCGGAATATATGGCAGCATGTACTCAGAAAGAAAATACATGAGGTAAGAGACATAGAAACTCTTGAACGGGTAGAAAGTTTTCAAATGACTAGAAATGGATCAGATCAATATGAGGATGGGCATGTGCTCTGTGGAGAAGATCTTACTTCCATAAAGAAAAGAAAACATATTGAAAGCAAGCATGATGAAAAAGACACTGGTGATAGTATTTCTACAAAGAAAGCTAGAGTAGTTTGGTCAGTAGATCTTCACCAGAAATTTGTCAAAGCCGTAAATCAGATAGGATTTGATAGTAAGTATTTATTTGATGTTTCATTTCAGAAACTTGGTGCTTGAATCATTTCAGGAATTATGAATGCTCACATATTTTATGAAAAATTTATTAGCATTGAATTCTTTATGTGGTTTCCAATGATATAGCCACATCTTTGCCATCCTTCGACGGAGCAATGACAGGTAGTGTCTGTTTGGCAGAAGTTGGTCCCAAGAAAATACTTGACATGATGAACGTGCCATGGCTAACAAGAGAAAACGTTGCTAGCCACTTGCAGGTATTACTTATGAAAATTAATCGAAGAATTTTAACATCTTTCTGTCATTTTTAAATTCAATATGTCTTATGAGCGTACTTGATTTTGAGAAGTATAGTATTCCTCATTGGAAAGGCTCTCTTACATGCAGAAATACCGTCTCTATTTGAGTAGGTTGCAGAAAGAAAACGATTTTAAAAATCCTGCTGGTGGGATAAAGCAGTCAGATTCACCTTTAAGAGATTCTGCAGGAAGTTTTGGCTCTCAGAACTCCATCAACTTGCAGCACAATGATGTTTCGAATGGGAGCTACAGATTTTCTGGTAGTAGCTTAGTTGTCCACAATGGGGATCCCAGAAGCCATGACAGTGATCGAAAGAGACTTGTTTCAACGCCTGTGGAAGAACCCAAAAGAACCTTTACTGTTAATGTTCCCAATCCTTGTATACCCAGGAGTTCACAAATGGAATTTGGCCATCCCCTTGCACCTCCACAATCAGAAGTAGACTTTGGAGCATTGGATTCTACTTTCCCAACAAAGTATCCTTGGTGTGGAATTCCAGAGATTCAACTAAAAAAAGAACATAATCCACTTCATTTGAATGATGAATTCAGCCACCTTCCACTGCCTGGTCAAAAGCAGCTTACCCAAGCTGATTATCCACAACCTGCTCCAGCCATCAGTTCTGCACCATCCTTAACACCTTCTCATAACGAGTACAGGAGCAATGTTAACCATGCAAGTTCAACAGCTATTGCGGTTGACTCTAGCCCTATTCAAACAAAGACCAATGTGGCAAATCATCAAGCTATTGAGCTCATTTCCAAGAGCACACCTAGTTTGGAAAATCAAGGCTTCAATATGAATTCCATTACAGAATTTGAATCTTCCCGGAAAAACATAAATTTGGGAATGCTACCTTTCACAACTTTGGAGGAAGACTTGCAAGTATGTTGGGTTCCAGGTGATTGCTATATGAATCTCGGACTCCAGAACATAGAGGTTCTGGAATACTTCGACCCAGGTCTTATCACAGACGTACCGGTAAACTTGAATGATGGGCTGAGGTTTGACTATGAGTTCAATGACCCAACAGAATATTCTCTAATAGATCAAAGCTTGTTTATAGCATGATCTTCCTCTCCCTTCCATTCATATTCAATGATGAAGGAGCACTTGCCTTATCTTTTTCTGTACCAATACATTATAGGAGCCTTCTAACTCTGGGTTGGGATATTTTATTTTTGATCGGTCTGGTCTTGGATGTTGAAACATGTATAATAGGAGTGATGACAAACATCCAGCATAATAATGTCTGTCACTCACCTCTGGTACCTGCATTACTGTGCTGTATGCTGCATCTGTCACATTCCTTACAAGAAATCTTATCATCGCACATCTCATTCTGCTGCTTTAACTGAAATGGTTTTATGTCCATTCTATGCTCATTTTGCCTGATTAGTGTTGAGCTGACTCAATTGATGGCATTACAGAACTCTGATAAGGTCCAATCCTTCGGCAGTACTGGCACGCACTTGTTTGGCCTCGACCTAAAATCAACTGCACCAAGCAGCTTTATTAATCCTGGGCCCTTTGTTCACGCATTAAATGGACTGGTCTGTCTATGTAGGTTTTTGATTCAGATTGTGTATAATACAAAAGAAATGAACAAAGAATAGGAAATAATAGTCGAAAACATAAGAGGAAAGGGGGGAGAGCTAGTTTCTATCAGCATTTAGCTTTACTCGAGGACTAGAAAACGAAGTGATGCTAAGCTAATAATTGAGAATATACACAGATTTTATAGTGCTAGTTTTACAAAGCAGGCCATGAAACAATAGTGCCAGTCTTTCAACATGTAATGAAAGAATGATCCCTTCGATTCTACTGTCAAACCTCAACACGCTACATATTGCCAAAACTTTTCAACTTCCACAAGGAAACAGAAAAAATGACTGGTATAAAATTCTACAGGCTATGTTTGTTTTCGCGTTGCGTTGCACTGCAGCAAAAGCATCAAACCGGCCCTTAATGTTGAACACTGTCATCAAAATTACGTTGCCATCAAAGGATTATTTTCCTTGCATAGCGTGTAGAAAGGTAAATCTGCACAATCACTAGCTGGGTTGATCAAACACAACACAGTTCAGATGCTCATACGAAGCACCCTCATACAAGGAGCTCACGGCTGGATATTTGGAGAAGCATTCTCATGTGTGTTCTTCTCCGGTAGCAAGGTGATTGTGCGAGTTGAGCTATGGTTACTTCTCTGGATAACAGGCTTGGAGTTTGCCACATTGGAGGTTGACTTCCTCCCAAGTTTCGGTGATCGAGGTCGAGTCAACGGGATCTGCAAAACATTGATCTGTAAAACTAAAAAAAAGTAATGCATCTAAGCTTAGACCTAGAACCGTATCTCTACTTCTTTTCACCCCTGGTCCTATGGAAAATGGGAAAACCATCTCATCCACAGAAGAAATATAGGAAAGGTCAGATTTCCATGATTGAACTTCTAAAGTAGGCCGACGCAAGTTCAAATTTTGAATGATTGACCATCTAAAGCATGCCTAATTAGCAAGTTTGATTTCCTATTTTGTAGTATTAGGTTCTTCTAAATGTTAAATTTTGTAGAACAGTTCTAAATTACCAATGCAGCAAATTCTAGCAGCTTCATGCACATTGACCATGAGGTCAACATGTCAACATAATACTACCAAAATATTATTCATGAATATTAGATATTAGACGAACCTTCATCGTTGAATTTTCTGGAGGCCGCAAACCTCGATGCAAGTCATCTCTTGGCTTCCCCCCGAAGACAGCACTCTGCCTTAGTTTCTTAATGTCATACTCTGCCTTCTCCTGCACAGCATTAACGGAAAAGGTAATTTTTTGAAAATGGCTTTATCAAGAAACAAGGATAAAATGCTAGTCCAATGTCAGAAAATAATTTTTGGATAGAATCATTGAGTATAGAATAAAGGAAAACCCATCTTAGCATTTGTGACACACAATACCAAACAAACACTACAATAAGGTTATGTGAGACAACCTTAGGTCTTGCTTGCAGATGCTTTTTTTCTGTGTCCTCCTTTGCATTGTTTTTCTCTCCAAGCTTCTCAAAGAACTAGGATAGCCAGAAAAAAACGAGATATCACACCATGAGATTATTGTAACAAGGAATAAATGGGCAGAACTGAAGAAATGAATCTTGCCTCTTTTCTTTTTGCCGCTCTTTCATCACTTCTAAAGCTAAATGGAGAGGAGATAAGTGGAGGTCGTGATTTGCTTCCCTTTGCACTTGAAGATTTCGAGCAGCTGTAATTCTATATGTTTAGGAATTGAACATAGGAAAAATGTTGCTTCTCTGTTCTAGTTACTAATTATTCATTCTCCATGAATGGTGTGCTATAAAGGTGAAGAATGCAACAATGCTGCAAACATAAAAAATAATTTTATGCTACCAACTCAGTGTGTTATTATACCAACTAGTCCCACAGAAGCAAACATAAGACCGTGGCATGAGAAATATGGTACAGACAAAAAAGAACCATTTAGGAAATCCATGAGCAAAGTCCTTACTCTGAAGAGAGGGTCTGTGATATTCCACCCGCTGTAATTTTTCCTGAAACTGACTTGTTGAGCTCTGACTTAGTTCTGCAAGGATACACTCGTCAATGACAACAATTAGAATGGGTCAACTGCTGGTGTTTGTAGAGACAACTACCTTCTATCTTGTGAACGCCGAAATACTGAAGGGAGAAGCTTTGATACACCATAAACAGATCCCTGCAGTTTAGACATGTAATTCATCATGTTGAGTTGCTACATTATTACTGGTATGAGTATTAATTGAAGTGTGTGCACACATGAGTGTCTGTACTGCATAAAATGATATAGTTCAAATAATGATCATGGTATGACGAATGGAGATACCTTGGTTGAAATTTCTGGAGTAGTGGACATGTCTTTAGATACTCTGAGAGAACTTTTATTGGTGTCTTGCAAACGAGAAGAAAAATTGATTGACATGTGGATAGATTTCTGAGTTACTCCCTTTTTGTCCATCAATCCTCCAGCAGACTTCTTACTGTTTGTAGTTGCATTTGTTTCAGCTCTTAGTCTTGTGGAACTTGACAGTTTGGCAGAAGACTTTGGGAGCTTCGTTGCTCTACTCTGACTAGATGATTTTGATGAAGAACTCATTTGCCTTTTATTACTTGGTAAAGCTACATTCTCCTCTTCAGCAGCTACCTGAGTGGAATGGCAACTTACCTTATTGGCCGTGTCACTGTCCTGAGCATTTTCAATCTGCTTTGCATTTGCGACCTGAACAGAGTTTTCCACGTCAACATTTTCATTCATGGGTGGATAAGTATATTCTTACTGGTGTGAGTAATAATTGAAGTGTGTGCACACATGAGTGCTGCATAAAATGATATAGTTCAAATAATGATCATGGCATGAGGAATGGAGATACCTTGGTTGGAATTTCTGGAGTAGCGGACCTGAATTTAGATACTCTGAGAGGACTTTCACTGGTGTCTTGAAATTGAGAAGCAAAATTAATTGACATGTGGATAAATTTCGGAGTTACTCTCTTTTTATTCATCAATTCTCCAGCAGACTTCTTAATGTTTGGAGTATCATTTGTTTCAGCTCTTAGTCTTGCGGAACTCGGAAGTTTGGCAGAAGACTTGGGGAGTATTGATGCTCTACTCTGACTCGATGATTTTGATTGCCTTTCATTACTTGGTAAAGTTACATTCTCCTCTTCAGCAGCTACCTGATTGGAATGGCAACTTACCTTATTGGGTATTTTCTCTTCTGGCATGGCCACAATAATGTCACAGTCTTCAGCATTTTCGTTCTCCTTTACATTTTCCACCTGAATAGAGTTTTCCACCGCAACATTTTTTTCCCTCACTTCTTCATTTCCTTCTTCCTTCGCATTTTGTAAATTATCCTTTAGCTCGTCAGCATAAAATGCATTCGCATCAGAGGACTGAATTACGCCAGCATCAACACTCCCCTCATCTTGTTCATTGATGATCACCTCATTGGTTTCTTTGGGAAGCTCCGAATTAACATGAGAGCTATTGAGAGCCTCATCTGCAGCTTCTTCTTCAGGAACATTAGATGCCGCGTTTGCTTGCTCAAGCAAGGCTGCTGCTTTCATGGCAGCCCTCTTCTTGTAATGAGCCTCAAAATATGCTTTCTTCTGGGCAACAGAACCTGGCTTGGAAAACTGCTCAACTTCTTCCAAGTAGCGATTGTGACTAAAGGTTGACCACTTCTCCCAAGCCAAAGATTCTGACATAAATCTCCCGAATGAGATTGATTCGGTCAGCGCTCGAATTGGATTGTCCTGAAACTCAAAAATGAATTCCATGTTTGCTCAATGATTTTCTTTGATGTTAACTTATTATTGTCATCCATTTCAAACTGATGATATACATAAAACAATTAACACTGAAATGCAAAGAAACTCCAAAGACTCGCTTAGTTTCTCTATTATTAATCCAAAAAAAAAAGCCGTAATCTTGAAGATATGAAGGCCAGACAAATCATGCTCAAGTCTCAAATAAATTTTAACAATAGAAAGAAAAAAGGCAATGCGAAATGGCAAAAATCATCAATACGAAAGATGTCCCAAAAACGAAAGGTAACAAGAGCCAATCCTTGGTGCATTTAATGCAATTTTCCTGAAAATATTAGCTGTTCAGTAAAATAAAAGAGACAGCTTTAATTATTTTCCTTTCAAGAGTTCATTCAAAGCTTTGAGCATAATCAAGAACAGCAGAAATCAACTAAATAAGAAACGAGTGAATCCTCGAAGCATTATGGTCTGTTTGTTTGCTCAGAAAGAAAACAAAAACGAGCAACAGAATCCTACAACAGCCTTTTTTCCATTTCACTAAAAACCCCATTCATTATTCTTTAAAGATGTTTCAATATCGCAGGCAAGATCACAACAACTGAAGCAAAACCCACAAAATATTACTAAATAACACGAAGAATTTTAAACTGCAGAACATCATAAGACAAGAAAAGAAATGATACATGGACAAAAAGAAGTTTGAAGGACCAACCTCTTTGGCTTCTCTGGAAGCACTAGATGGATGAGAAAAGGATCTCAAAAGACAAGCTGATTCTCCCATTTCTTCTTCTTTGCCTATACAAAGAAAGTAAATCCTACCAGCAAAAATATTCTTTTTTTATTCAAAACCCTTCTCTACTGACAGCAGGTATTTAAGAGCTTTGCCAGAAGAGTCTGTCGTAGTCTCCCTTTAAATTTTGAAAACTAGGCTCTATGCTCAAATGGGTCCATTCCAATATTTCAAGCAAGAAAGGCAAATTGGGTGAGTAAGAATAAGAGGCAATCAGTTCTTCGCAGAGAAAGGAGACTTTTTTTTTTCCAGTGTCAGTGAGAAAGGGGGATGAATCTCTCCTCTTTGTTTTTGTGTGTCTGAATCTTGTTTGTCTGTTGATAGATTTCTTTTCCTTCCATTAGATTACATCCGAATTATGGAGTTGGGCCCTCCCTTAA
>Ga0325403_1002613_pt1 | contig 16058 bp, 8 predicted proteins | sample PopdelMetagenome_19_FD_205665 | JGI IMG/M metagenome (GOLD analysis project Ga0325403, IMG submission 205665) | Populus deltoides microbial communities from Bellville, Georgia, United States - Xylem-PdKOR-R4 | ecosystem: Host-associated > Plants > Phyllosphere > Stem > Wood/Secondary xylem...
TTATTTGCATGTCATGCTACAAAGGCTGTCGAAAAAGTCTCTGCTGCAAGGGCATAGATGTAAATAAAAGCTGCCAAAAAAGTTAAATAATCTATTTTACAGATCGCACGTAATTAAACATGAAATTTTGGGTTCAATTGTGTTGTATATAACTGACAATATTCTTTGCATTTCTTGGATTCCATTAAAGGATAATTTTTTAAATTACTGCTTTAAATGTTTTATATTCCTATTATCATAATAATCCAACTAGTTTACATGATATATCTATTTCTGACTATTAATTTTGTCAATGATATATATATTTTTTTTCTTTTTCAAGGTTACCATTTTTTTCCTTTTTAAGATTACAATTAATAACACAATTTATTTTAATACTCATCTTACTTTATTTTCTATGTGTGATTTGTTTTTATAATAAAATATAAAATGATAAATCCTTCAAGCATAAAGCGATTGTTATAACGCGTGAGCTAATCGCATCATTCATTAATCTTTAATCATTAAGTTAGAGCTGTTTGGTTTAGTTGTTCTTAAGATCCGGGAAAAAAATTATTTACTTTGATATTGCATGAATTTTTATACATTTTATTTATAAACATTCCTTATTTATTTTTATTAATCCATCTTATTTTTTTCAATAAATTACACAATTTACTTATAAAAAATACTCTAATGTAATCTTTCAGAATTTTTTATCAACGAATTTCAAACACGTATCAGATAAATTCAGATTAGCATTATAAAATTATAAACTATCTTGTAAGAATAAATTTAAAAATAAAAAAATTGAAACACCACACATGAAAACTTAAATGATTTTTCTTATTTCAATCTCCTTGCAAAAAGAAAGGAAATTACCAAAAAGTTTTTTCTTTTTTGCATGAAGAAAAAGTAGAAAAAAAAAAAAACTAAAAGCCATATACGTGGTGGTCCCCACAGATGAGGACGGATTTGAAAGGAAAAAATAAATTAAAATTCACGAGCACACAAAAAATCCGATGCTTCTCCTTTTAAATAAATTATCTCTGACCTCAAAATAAATTAAAAATCCCTCTCTCCCTCTCTCTAAAAAAATCGAAACTTCCCCCCCTCTCTCTCTAAAAAACCCTAATTTCTCCCCGAAATCACACACTGTTTCAAAAACAAGAGAATCCAAATCTGATTTCTTAATCCTCATCTCTTTCTAGGGTTTCAATGGTGCGAGACTGAAGTAATTAGAGCTGTAGATTTCGAAAGATCTGTTTGTATTTAATTTTTAAAATTAATTCAATTTAAGTGTTTATTTATTAGAGAAAGAGATTAGTAATAATGGCGTCGAATAGTAGTGATAAAGAGCTTGAACAACAGTTACTGGAAGCTGGAAACAAGCTTCTTAACCCTCCTTCTTCTGTTGATGAGTTGCTCTCTCTTCTTGACGTAAGCCCTAAATTTTTATTTTGATTACTGTTGGATGATGTAAATTAATGCATGGCTTGGGTTTTGATTTTGTTTGTGAATGCATGACTTAGGTTTTGATTTTGTTGTAATGTGCTATTGATGCTTGAAGATTCTGTTTCTTTAAGAATGTGTTTTTTGTGTTTTTTTTTTTTGTAAATGCATGTGTGGGTGCTTGGTGAATTTGTGTGTGTTAATGAGAATTTGTGGAAGCTAGAGAGTGGAATTGAGTGAGAGTTTAGTGGTTTTTTGATGGGGTAGGAATTTTTGTAGTGAGTGATCCGAGACAAGGTTGTAAGGGTGGGTTTTGAAGTTTGAAAGTGGAAGAAAGGTTTGATTTTATAGGTTTTATGTATGGTATAGCATGTGTTTCGCGGGTGCGTTTACTCACAATTTTGATTTGTGTCTGTGTGCGTGTGGTTGTTTTTTGAAAAAGGTCAATATTGGTGTTTGAGTTTGAGGCCATTGGGGATTGTGTAATTAGCTTATATGCTAGTTCGTCTGTTTTTGGGTATGTGTAAGTGCTAGATTCTGAGTTTCTAGCTTGGGATTATTTTGAATTTTGCATTTATAGCAATGACATCAGTATTAAGGTTAGGAGATTTGTCGGAAAGGTCTAATTAATTTATACCTTCTGTTTTTGTGATTGTGCTATATAGAAAGTGTGTGCTACTATAAATAGTTAATGGTAGGATGGTTGCGCGGTGAGAAAATTTTACTATATAACCGCTGAACTGGAATATATCTATGATTCATTTATTGATAATCAAATTAATTGAAGCCAGAGATTGAGAAAGAGAAGAACACCTAAAAGACCGAATACCATATTGCCCAGTTGATTCGGTGGAAAGTTTTTATAGAGAATAATTGGTGGGATCAAGTAGGATTTCTATTAATTTTTCTCCTTCCAAAAATAGAGATTATAGCTGTTGGATTTGCTGATTTTCCAATTCGGGTGAGGGCATCCACATGCCTGTATTGCTGTTTGCACAGCATTTTTAGCTCTGTGATAATGATGTGCGAAACTGTGATAGTCAGATGAAGTTAATCAGGGTTTGTTAAGCTGTGAATAGTGTCATCCTTCCAAATAAGCATAAAAGTCAATTTACATAAATTCTTTTTGTTAATGCTTGCCTTTTTCTGTACAGAACAAGAGGAGGGATGTTATATCTTTCCTTTTCATCTCTCTCGTAGTTAATGAATTTGGCAACTCTCTTTTAACTCTTCTGATGTACTTTGTGAAGCTTTGATAAAGTTTCAGTGAATTACTTTCTGCCCAAGGTTTTTAAATGGGCAGTATCCTTGACAAGTTTTTCTTCGGGAAAATTATTTCTTTCCAATATCCTTGTTGTTACATTAAGTACACTTTATCTGTGGCCACCCCACTGATATGAATCTCATGATATAAAATTCAGGCATGGATGTTGAGCCTCTAGTGCATTCTTCAAGCATTCCCACCTTTCAAACAGTGGTTCACAAAAGTTTTATGTCCATATGCAGAATGTTTTCTTTCGTCTTGCTGTGTTTGTATAAAAGTTTTCTTTTCTCTTATCACATCTGGTATGAAGCAGGTAGATAACCACCCATATCTATCATTGACATACATGTGTCTTCATGTCTTGTTGTCTATTACACTCTTCGCAATCCACTGCATGGTGTCCAAATGCCATTATGTTTGTGGAGTGGAATAGGAAGAATCAGTTTGAGATTATTTGACCTTTCTATAATATGATGAATTACTTGTAATGAAAATAGAGGTGTTATGAGCCTCTTGATTTTGCTTTGATATGCTGATGATCAAAATCTAAATTTCCTACATTTAATTTTATGATGAGATTTAAACAACCGAAGCTATTAGTTTGCTGATATCATTCTTCTTTCCTTGTGGGTAACTGTAGCAAGTTGAGAATTGTTTGTCAAAGGTGGAGCAGTCGCCTTTAAAATCAATGCAAAATGCACTTTCTCCTTCACAGAATGCTCTTGTCACCGATCAATTGTTCAGGCATTCTAACATTGACGTGAAAGTTGCTGTTGCCTCATGCATTAGTGAGATAACAAGAATAACCGCGCCAGATGCACCTTATGATGATGATCGAATGAAGGTCTGCAGTTTTGACATCTTTAATTTTTATTATCTTTAGAGCTTGAGTTATATTGTTACCTTATCTTGACCACATGGTTTCTGTTTTTTCTCTTCTTCAATTTCGTTGGCATGTAGGAGGTATTTCAGCTGATTGTATCATCGTTTGAAAACCTAGATGACAAATCTAGCCAGTCATATGTCAAGAGGGCCTCAATTCTTGAAACTGTTGCGAAGGTTAGGTCATGTGTGGTGATGCTGGATCTTGAATGTGATGCACTGATAATTGAGATGTTCCAGCACTTCTTTAAGGCTATAAGGTATGGAGGAATATCTTCATTGGAAAGGTTACCCTCTTGTTTTTTGGTGGCTTCCTTTCATCTTTGTTGAGGTTTGGTTGCTTCCTTTTGCTACGGGCTCTGAAAATTACACTGAAGATTATATTGTTCGCAAGGATAGTAATGTGCAATTATATTTTTCCCTTTTTGTTGATTGTCTTGTGTCTCACATGCATGATCGTTGTGGGCTTGGCCGTGAGCTTTGGGTGACTTAGCATATTTAGAGATGGCATTGAAATGGGTAGGCATTTGTTATCAATATCAGGACGAATTTTGTTCTTGCTGTTGAAATACAGGGAGCGTCAATGGTCTTGAGTTAATTCTTTGATTATTCAAATCTCCAAAATGTATGATATGGTAATGTTAATGTTAGATTTTGTGATGAATTTCAACCCAGCATGGTTCTTGGCTGCTTTATGGAATGTGTAATGGGTTCAAACCTGTGCAATGGCAATATTATCTGCACAAGAAAACCTACACTGCTACTTAATTGAGCTCGATGCTTTCTTTTACATGTAATTCCAAAAGAGCATTTCTGGTGTGCTTTGTAAGGTTACATAATTTGGGGAAATGACAATATGTTGAATAGTGGGTGTTATAATTTTTAGGTTTTTTTTTTCATTTATTTTGTTTTTCAGGGATTATCACCCAGAAGATGTCTTTTCATCAATGGAGACCATCATGTCCCTTGTCTTAGAAGAAAGTGAAGATATTTCTGTGGAATTACTGTCACTTCTACTAGCTAATGTGAAAAAGGGGGATGAGGTGAACTATTTCTATCATTTCTATGGCCATAAGTATTCTAATTACTGTGAATGAATTAGCTGCTTTTACTATTTTGCAGGAAGTTCTACCTGTTGCTCGGAGGTTGGGTGAGGAAGTACTTGAAAGCTGTGCTGTGAAGGTTAAACCTTACCTTATACAGACTGTGAAGTCTTTGGGCGTATCTTTAGATGACTACGGTGACATTGTTGGTTCAATATGCCAAGAAATATCTGGTTCTGTTGAGCAGAATGATGTCCATGCTGGTGATGAAAATAAGGTAAGCTTGTCATCCTACTAAAGCTAATATGGTTGTTATGGTACTGATTTAACAACTCATTTAATGATTTATTTTGTGTCGCCATCATTAAACTGTATTTGATATGTCAAGTGGCATCGCTGTCATTTTTCTGTACATGATTTAATTAATGAAGATTCTCAACCATTTTCCCTTTTGGTTCTATTGCTGAAAATGCCTTGATTGAATTGGCACATAATAGGAACCTTTCTTTTTGTGATTGGATGTCCCAGTCTTTGTTGTACCTGGAGTCAAGCCCTAACTGTTGGTGCCATGAGAAGTCGTATCATAAGTGCTCGGTTTGAAGTTTTTGTTTGGTGTATTGCCTTGTTTTTAAGATAGCAATTGCTGAAAAATCATGACCTAGTAGAATGGACTGGTTCTCAGCCAGTACAGAATTGTACCCCTCAAGCAATTGGTTCATAATGTAACTTTGTGCACGTTGCTTCAACAAACATTTGATTTGGAAGTTTTCTGTATTTTTGTTCTGATTGTTATGTCAGCAGTTTATTTTGTATTGTGTTTCATTGAAATTCCTGACTCAATGGTCTTTGGTTGATGCTGGCAGTTGTTTACTGGCACAATTTTTCTTCATGTGGCCTGAATTCCATTTCTCATAAAATGCCCATGACTTGCTGCAGGTTGAAGAGAGCAAGCCAGTTGGGCCATCATCCGATGCTGCTGCTTCTCAGGCATGACACTTTCCCTTCTAGATTTTGCCTTTTCATTTATATTTATCTCTTTTTTGTATTTGTCCAGGTCAATGAGGAAACAACAGAAGTGGCAACTCCTGAACAAGCTGAACCTGCAAATGACAAATGTCCAAAGTCAGCTGTGAGCAATGGTGTCGCGCAGATGGAGGAAGATGACTCCTTGGCAGATTCAGATTCTATGAAGAAGCAGGAGGATGATAACAAAACTGATCAGTTGAAAAGCATTGATTTGCCAAGTAATGCTGAACCTGATATTTCAAATGCTGAAAGGGTAGTAGTAAATACAGAAAGTGAGGCAGAACAGACAAGCAAGAAGAGTGAGAAGTCTCCAACAAAATTGGCCGAGCCTTCAGAGAATTCTCGTGTTGACTCTGAGAAGAAAGCTGAGGAACTCCCTGGCAATAAAATTCACAGCGAGGATGTTCCTGGTTCTCCTCATAAAGATCAACCTGTTGAGGAAGCAATATCTTCTGAGAATGTAAAAGAAACTGGCAGTCAGCCTCCCTCACCTAAGGCATTAGAGGGTGATTCTGTACCTGTTGCTTCCCCATCTGTTAGTGAAAACCTTCCTGATGAAAGTTTTTCCAAAAAGGGTGGACGAGCAAAGAAAAAAGAGAGCTTGAACAAACATTCTGCACCATCTTCTGATGATGTACCAAACAAGTTATCTGATGGAACAAGTGGTTCAGAAGCAAAACTGCATAAATGCTCTGGAAAAGAGGCACCTGCTGGGACTTCCAGTGAGGATAAGACACCAATGAGGACAGATGCATCCAAGAAGGAAAGTGACACCACTGGTGAGCCAGAAGCAAAACCACTGAAGCAGTCATCTAAAAAGGTGGACACATTGAAGGAAAGCGACACCACTAATGAACCAGAGGCAAAAGCAAGGAAGCAGTCTTCTAAAAAGGTGGATGCATCCAGGAAGGAAAGTGACATCAGTGGTGAACCAGAGGCTAAACTGCCGAAGCAGTCATCGAAAAAGGTGGACGCATCCAAGAAAGAAAGCAACACCACTGATGAATTGGAGGCAAAATTGCAGAAGCAGTCATCTAAAAAGGCGGGCACATTGAAGGAAAGCGACACCACTAATGAACAAGAGGCAAAAGCAAGGAAGCAGTCATCTAAAAAGGTGGATGCATCCAAGAAGGAAAGTGACACCAGTGGTGAACCAGAGGCTAAACTGCTGAAGCAGTCATCTAAAAAGGTGGACGCATCCAAGAAAGAAAGCAACACCACTGATGAATTGGAGGCAAAATCGCTGAAGCAGTCGTCTAAAAAAGTGGATGGCAGCAGCAACAACAACAATGATGGATCAACTTTAAAGCAATTCGAGGATAAGAAACGGCAGAGTCATGGAAAAGCAGTTTCTGAAAAGCATGTAACCAAAAGTTTGATGAAAGATGATGACAAAGTACTTACTTACTTTTCATACACTTGTGATTTTGCTGCTTGTTTGCTAAATCCACAAATCAATAAATTGTTTGTTGCTTTTATCATGATTTACATAGGAAAAGACCCATTCAACCAAGTCAGCGGCAAAATCAGCAAAAGAGGAACATCACTTAGAGGGGACCCCTGTGACTAGCACCAAGAGGAAGCGTGCTGCTGGTGATGAAAAAGTACGTGTTCTTTTTACCTATAGGCACACATATCCACAACAATTGATGCTTATCTTTTATTTTAATAGGTAACTTATCAGGCAGGAGAGGTTTACTTACTCAACCATATATAGACTGCTGATGTGATGCTATTTTTAAAATACAGCATGTCCCCTATATTATTCCTTAATGTTCTGCTTTCTAGTGTTACCATGTATGATTGACAGCTGATATGGTTTGGATAAGAACACGCATCAACTGTGTAACATGTGTTTCTTTTTTGGGTTCTGTTATTTCTGTATCTAAATCACCTTTGTGTATATTGCTTTGGCTTGGAGACTTGTGCTTTAAGATTATTTCTTAGAAGTGATTGTGGTGGCAGGCACCTGATATTAAAGAATTTGATGAAAATGTGGTTGGTTCAAAGGTTAAAGTATGGTGGCCAAAAGATCGCCAGTGAGTTCACACTTACCTCCTCTTGTTTTTCTAGTAACCTTTTCATAAGCTGTTGCTGAAGCTGATATTCATACTACTATTGAACTGCAATTTATGTATGCTTAGATGTTTGATACTTAAGACCCATCATTTTAAATAATGCTTTCATCATTCTTTCCAACCAGGCTGTTTTTCTTCATATTATACATTTATCATAATGCTGCTGAAGTTCATACTAATCAAGGTTATTTGTTCCGCCAAGCTATTCTCTCCATTCAGGACTATTCCTTGGGCTCCTTCCACCCCCTTCCCTTTGCCACCCCAAACACGCACAATAGGCCTCTCCTTGTCACAAAAAAAAATTATATTTGCCATTTTCAGATCTAATTTTCCTTTACTCATTTTCCATAACCACATTCACCTGTCATTATGTTATAAATTCAAACTCTTTGTGTATTATTTTCTTATGTTCCTTGTGTGATTTTGCAGATTTTATGAAGGTAAAATTGTATCTTTCGACTCGATTAAGAAGAAGCATAAGGTGTGACCTTAGTTCAGGGTGCTTGATCTGGAGTTTGTTTATATACGTTAACATGTGCTTTGAATTTGGTTTCCTGCTTTTATTTGGGTCTCGTCTTTTTTCTGGAAGGATTTTTGTTTCATAACCTTCTGGATCTGTATGTATATACCTAGAGGTCTCTCTGCATTTTGACTAATTGAAAGAATAAAATGGTCTGTCTGTATGTGAATTAAATGCCATTTTATTTATGCAGGTCTTATATACTGATGGCGATGAAGAAATTTTAATTCTCAAAAGGCAAAAATTTGAGTTGATTGGTGATGACTCTGAGTCAGACAAGGTGAGTCACTACCTGAGTTGTCTCCTGGATTTTCTAGACGTTGTGCTGATACATTTAATTGACAGGAAGAAGCAGCAGATCACTCAAGTCCTGAGACCTCTTCTGAAACGTATGTGTTCTTTCTTGTTGTGTATTGGCCTCTCAATTGACAATTGCATTACCTTTTAAACTTTTGATTGTTTTCCCGTTACTGCCCAAGTAAACCCTAAATGATATGAAGTAATGCAGTCCGTCCTCAGATCAGTGGCTTGTGTGATCTCAAATGGATATGCACTGATATGCTTTCATTTTTTATGATACGAAGCAGGCCCCTGAAGAAGAGAATGAAAACAAATTCTGACAAGTCAACTAAGCAAGGAAAGGGGGATGATTCCTCAAAAAGGTTCAATATAATCCTTCTGAATGTATGCTAGTTTCATTTGCTGGATTTTTGATAAAATATTATTAAAATTTATAGGGGTAGTGGAGCTTCCTCCAGCAAATCCAAAAGTGCTGCAGCAAAATCTGGAGGAAAGTCAAAGGAAGTCAGTAAAACTGGTGGGAAATCCGTGGACGACTCTAAAGTTAAGAAATCGGATGATCATGGCAAAAACAAGGATCATACCCCTAAAAGTGGAAGTAAATCTGATGTTGCTTCCGAAACTGCCAGCAAATCCAAAAATGATGACTTGGTGACATCCAAGGCTAGCAAGTCCAAAGAAGATGAGACAAGCACGCCCAAACCCTCCAAGTCCAAGCAAGAAACCCCGAAGACTGGCAAGTCCAGGCATGATCCCCCAAAGGTTTCCTCCTCTAATACCAAAGGTAAAGCCTCAAAAAGTGGTGGCAAATCTAATGTCAATGGAGCTGGTAAGTTGAAATCAGGCTCATCAAAGGTGAAAGAAATTGATGATGAAGAGACCTCAACAGATTCAGACAAAGTGCAGCAAACTGCAAAGGTTAAGATGGGAAGTTCATCCAAAAGACAGGGGAGTGAGGCGGCGAAGAGTGGAAAAAAGCGGCGAAGAAGTTGAAGTTTATGACCTCTCTCTTCAACTGCTGCTTGTTGCAAGCAAAGTTGTTTCCTGTCCCCAACACATGGACCTTGATGCCTCGCTCTCTTTGATGTCCTAGAGCTGCATCCACACGGTAGTAAGCCATGGTTTTGGTATCTATTGCCATCCTTGACATGATTCCTGTGTCATTGGCTTACATTAGTGTTTGATAGTCTAGTTTGGTTTTAGATGGTATCTATGGCTGTTTGGGAATCTACAGTAGAATAGATTGAGGTAGTTTGTTAAAATAGATATGCCTTTATAGATAATGTGTAATGACATTGGGATTGTGATGCACAATGTCATCTTCAATTCACCATTGGATCATTTAGTCGATGCATCATTGCGACGTCGTTTATGAAAATTTACTTGCAAACAGGAACTTTTGGGGACGCCAGAGATTGCAACCAGGCTCAAACCAAAACAGCCAGAATCCTAAAATTTTCGAGGAGGCTGTAACAGGAGTATTCTCCAAAGGAAATTGTAGGCTGAGACAGAGAATGGCTTTGGCTGGCGGTGGTCGTATCGAACTCTAGAGTTTGTTGATTCTGCTCATCCATGCTCGAAATACCTAATTTTGGAAACAAATGCGAATATTAGTAGTAGTAGTCTATGAAGATTGTTTAGGGTTAAGCCTGTGGCAGCTTTTGCTGTTCGATTATTTTTTTGTTTTTTTAAGAGTTTTAAGTGGGATTTATGCAAAATTACTTAGTTATTTTAACCGAGAGGATTGATTTTGTGCCTGGCAATTTGAAAGAAATCCTTAGCCAATCAAATCTGTACATGGGCAAGCATTAAGATTAGGCTTGATGGTTAGACCCAACCTCTTGGTTTGGGCGAGCCTTCAATTCCAAAGGGAGGTGACCAAACCGTGGATTTTTTCATTAGGTGCATGGGCTAGCTTGTCTGTATACGTGCTTGAAAGTTGACATCTGAAGATATTAGTAGAGGTCAGAAAGGACCCACTTATATTCTTTAATTAAAAATATTTTAAAATGTTTTATTTATATATCAAAACATGAAAATTATCTAAAAAACCATTAATTTTATATTTTTTTAGATGAAAAACAATTTAAAAAATATTTCATCATATAAAAACAAATACTCTCTGGGTCTTTCTTTATTTTTCTTTTTTCAACTAAATCTCTTCCTCTAATGCATCATTCATGTTCGAAGTATTAAATTCGACACATGTATTTGTTTATCATAGAGGAAACATGAAGAAGGAAGTACGGCAATCCGAGTTCGATAATTCTGACGCTATTGATTGATATTTTCTGGTATTCATAAAATAAAATAGTTTTTTTTAAAAAAAATAAAATGAAATAATATTTTCATAAAATAATTAATCCAATAACTTAAAAATATAAAAATTTTCTTGGATTATTCTCTGAAACCAAGATTGAACGACTACCATGCCACTAACAGGATAGTGAACTTACGAGAACTAGAATAATAATGTCCTGAGAAGGAAACAAAATCTGACAACTGGTAGTCGATTTCCATTAAATATTATGTTATTGGATCAATTCATACATTTCTTCTAAAGTAGCCACATTTGGCTACTTCCACCAAGAGTGTTATTATTATATTGGACCCAAAAGCCTTGAATTTTCTCCCCAGGTTTGCTAACAATAATATAGGCTCTAGATTGCATACCACTGTGTCCCGTACACTTACCTGTATTGTGCCTCCTCGAACTTCCTCTCTTATTACAGTGACCTCCTTTTGACATTTTCTTTTCTTTTTTTTTTTTAATGTTCTCAACCACTTGTTTCCATTCAGATTTCAGACATCAAGTTGTGTCTTGTCTTGTCCACTAGTTTTCTTACAATAATGTTCATGTGGTAGCTCTAACTTTTGGGACTGATGGCCCCAATTCCCACATGCTACATCAACTTGCATCAACTGGCCTCCTGCTCAGGTTAAGTATATTGGATTAAAGTATATTTGTGTGTTGGGGTTTGTGTTTTGCTGTCATTATAAATTTAAAATTATTTTAGTTATTAGTATACATCACGCTTTTATTATAATTTGCTTCTTGAGACATTATAATTTATACTTTTTTTTATATAAATTATTTTTTAAAACTATAATGGCAAAAACTACCACAATACTATACACTTAACGGAGTGATTTTGTTTGTTGGCAGTTGTTGATGAAACTCAAATTCCAATTCCCTTTCATCTCTCCTGCCCTCTCCCTTTATTGCTTTTCAATTTTTAAAATAATTTTCTTAGATGATTTCATTTTCCATTACCTTGTTAGTCAAACGTTGCTGAAAAGTTAAATGTTTGATGATGTATGTATCTTTAATTAAAGAGAGTGCTAGATACCAAGAACCACTTGACACTTTTGTTAAGAGATTGTTTCTCCTCCTTTAATGAGTGGGCTGCGTCTTCGGCAATAATTGGATTAATGGTGATGAAGCCCTGCTTGCCCATTGTTTGGCGATAAAAATGCGTTTTTGACGATCTTAAACTTGATTCTCATATCCAAGTATCAATAATTACAGTCGGCATGGATGTAATTAATAACGAGATATGATATTGCTTGATAAATTAAGAGATATACAGGCAACCTCCATAGTATTAATGAGCTAGGTTTATAGATACGAGTGAAGATATGACTAATTAGTCAAAGAAACTCTTAAGAGATTGTTCCCCTCCTGTCGTTGCTAGTTCGGAGTCTTGCCATAAGTGGGTTGGTGACGACACTCATCGCTATTCTATGTGAAGTATATCTTTAAATTTCGGTCTTGCTATAGATGTGGTGATCGATGATAAAATTTTTAAATATAGTGTTTTATAGGATGAGAAACAATGTTTTTATACAAGGATGTGAGTAACTTATATTATTAGATCAACATTTATATATTTATATAGGTTATTGACACAAATTCTTCTATAATATGATGATTCTTCCATTTTTTTATATTTTTAATTGAGTTAGTTTTGTTCTTGAACGTTAGACAAAATCATTGAAATTAGCCATGTGATTTGCAACTAAAGCCTTCAGTTTATCTGGCTTTTAAGGATATTATAGGGATAGAAAATGCTCGGTGACTAACATGATGATTTGACTACTATCGTAAAATTTTAAATATCAATAGAAATATTAATGAAAATTATTTTATTGATAATTTTTTTTTATGAAAATAGAGACAAAACATTTTCAATGATAACTACAAACGAAAACAATGACAGAATAAAAAAAAATGTTGAGTATTTATACATCCATAAGAAAAACATAGAATTTAAAGTTAGTGGTAGACAAGTAATATATTGTGCATTCTTATTCAGGTTAGGGCTAGCTTTGAGTTTTGCGGCTCGTGACCTATTATAAAAAAACTTCATATTCTCACGACCACAAAACAAAGATATATCCATTATAGCTTTTATATTGTCATTTGTCTTTCCTTTCACATTCATCACCGTGTTAACAATGTTTTCATACACGTCTGTTTGGCATGCATGACATTCAGATTAAGACACAGGAGATAAGTTTTCCAATAAGATCAAGCTTTCAAAAAATATTTCGCTTAACCTAGCTAATTATGGGTTACACCAAAACTAAAAAATTAATTTTGCTTACCGAATTGAAAACCAATACAATGCCTCCATACCATGAGACCACGTCATACAATTCTTCACTTGATGGTACCAGCATTGCAACATCCCTTTCAACACACTATTTACAAAGAAATTATTTTGTTATTTATGTACTTGTGATCGGTTGGTAAAACCCCTTGGTGGAAAAAAAACATGTTTTAATTACCACTGTTTGTTAAGGTGAAGAAGACCTTGTTATTTTTCATACATTATGAACATGCTAATTTTTCATACCTGCTCCAACTAGAAACCATCTCATACATAAGAGAATCATTGATAATCCACATCAAAGTTGTCTTCATCTAAAAATTCTATTTCCTCGAGACATCATGCTTCAAATTGATAGAGGACCACAACTGATTCTACTCATCAATTAACAATCGAAGACAAATTAATATCTATATTCCTACTCGGACTATTAGGACTGTGTATAATTATAAATAAGAACATGAACTTTGGTTTTATACACGTTCCTGGTAATAAGTTATAAACCATGAACATCATCGACCAACAAAAATTTGGTGTGAGTTGGGTCATAGACTTGAATGAGTCAAATATGCTAGCTTTATTTCAATTAGAGTGTCGTGGGATAATTCATTTGTCTATTCATTTTAATTTCATTACTAGAAACTTTGTTATATTTATTAGAATACGATAACTGGCTTATAAAAAGTTATACAATACTCAAATTCAAAATGATAATATATAATAGCAGTAGCTAGGGATAAGCAAAATAAACAAATAATGAATTAGCAACAGGAAAAAATACTGAAATAATTGACATGAGATATCAAACCAAAAACCAAGTAGAATATTTATAAAAATAAACAATTTAGTTTGGTTCTAATTTTAGATTTGAAAACCAAACCAAACCAAACCAACTTTTTTTAATAAAAATATTGAAAAAAAAACAAGAAAAAATCCATCACATTAAAGCTTGTAAAAGAAAAATCAAACTTAAAGACTTATATATACTAATTCTAATTTTTAATAAAAACCAAACCAAACCACCATTTGACTTTAACTGATTATTTGATTTGATTTGATTTAAAAATATTGGTTTGGTGAAAAATTTTCAATCCAAACCAACCATGCTCATCATTGATGCTAACGTGTAAAAAATAAGGATGCAGAAAGATGTAAAAGCATATCATTGTTATGAATATATAGGATAAGATGCGATCCCAAATACAAATTAAAAAAAACCAAAAAACATTACCTAATACATCTAAAAACAATTACGAGGTCAACTCATCCCTTTCATTGTTGATTGAAGAGGAGATGGATTTATTTATTAATTTTTGCATTTCCTCCCTTTATTTTTTTCTTTCATATTCATAAATTTTTTCCCATTTTTTAATATTTATTTAATTTAAAACTTTTCTTCATAAATTATTTTAATTTACCTTTTAATTTGTGTCCTGGCATTTGATTTATATTTAATTTTATAAATTTTTATTATCATATAATTAAGTAAAATTTAATTTTAATAAAAATAAAATTTTTAAATTTAGTGGAGCCTATTATCTAGATCGTGAGTGTAATAGGTTAAACCACAATAACGAAATCCATCTAATATGTTAATATTTTATGTAGACTAATTCTAACCTATCAGGTAAGGTAAAAGAGATTTAATATTAACATGTTGGGTTAGAATTATTACGATACTAAATAGTTTTTTTTATTTTTTTGGCGCAAACAAGTTATTATTAGAATTTAAAAATGGATACCTGTGATCAAATGGGATTGCAACCCCCATCCAATCAAGGTTTGCAGTCAAGGGTTCCCAATGACATGGAGTGTGGGGATAGCACAGAAGCAATGACAAGTCTTGTCTGCTACAGAACCAGCAATGTGTAAACTACTTTTTAAATCATTGAATTTTCCCCAACATCTGAGCATGAATTTTTTTTTCAAAAAAAAATCTTCTGAAAACAGTTCGGAAAACATTTACGAGCATTCGAATTTCCATTTTCTTTGAAAAAAAAATTCCATGTTCGAATTATAATGCTATTATTTTCATCATATATAGCTTTAAAGTGAAAATTTTATAAATCAAAGGATCTATCTAATAACCTAGGATATACTTTTTTTTTTCCCTACCATAACTACAAACCTTAAATTATACAATAAAAAGTAAAATTCTCATAAATTCAAGAAATTAATTTAGTATGATCGCATAAATTGGTTTGAAGATCCGAAGATGTCATCTCTTGACCATGACAGTACTATATGTGTGTGTGCGCGCGCATTATATATAATTGTAGCCAATTTTCCAAGCTGTGATCAAGTTTAGATTCTGTCATCTCCGAATTAGTTTAGATCTCCTCCATATCCTATACAAAGTTGCAAGCTTTCAAGTATTTAAATGAGGGAAGAAAGGTTAGATGCGTGGAGGGGTCATTAGGGGCTTTAGAAGCATGGTCACTACTCCCCATAAATTCATACTCTTTCCAGTCTGCTTGTGCTTAATTTATTTATCAATTTGCACTGTGTTTGGAGCACCTGATCCTTTCAATGTGTAAATTTCTCACCTCCAACAGCAGAGATAAAATTGCTAAAATGAATTCTAGGTGTAGGTTAACACTTTAACTGGTCACGTTTAAAATTTATTTTTTATAAATTACTAGTTCGAGTTCTATAAATTTCAGGGTCATTGGAGGGTTGTATGGTTGTTAACTTCAGGGCCTCAGAAGATTAGTCGATGTGCGTGTAAGCTGGTCTAAACATTCACGGTTACAAAAGCAATTGCTAAAATGAAATGATTTTGAAAAATATAAAATTATAGAATAAACTCATGTATATATTAATTTATGGGTTCAGAGACAAATATGCAAAATAGTATGAATTATTGGATTAATAGGTGGAAGACTAAGTCAACCGGATCAA
>Ga0325403_1002614_pt1 | contig 16057 bp, 9 predicted proteins | sample PopdelMetagenome_19_FD_205665 | JGI IMG/M metagenome (GOLD analysis project Ga0325403, IMG submission 205665) | Populus deltoides microbial communities from Bellville, Georgia, United States - Xylem-PdKOR-R4 | ecosystem: Host-associated > Plants > Phyllosphere > Stem > Wood/Secondary xylem...
ATAACTGCGAATAGAAAATCCACATTTATATTATACTATGAATATTACCATGTACATTGCGAGCATCCAGAACACAGGGAAAGGGTGCAACACAGCTAAACAAGCCTTCTGTCAATGGCCTAATATTAACAAAATTGTTTCGTGGATTGAAATAAAAGATCCGAAGGTTCTTTCCTAGCTACGGTCCACGCGCTTTCTACATTCAAAATGGCCATGAGAAAGACAGAGACAAGCTGCCCCAAGTCACTGTTCGGCAACACATTCCAAGACCCCACAACAAACACTACGCAAGTAGGAAAAGCCATTTTTATCATCAGATTTTTACTCAAAAGAATCATGATAGTGGCCTGCACCAGTTCATTCTTCGATGTTGTAGGTCCATGCTTAAGTTTTTATCAACGGTTTACCTTGGTATGGAGCTGAGAGAGATAGACCTGACACTGTATAACAGTTTTACCAATCCTAAACCCAGGAACTACGGTGAATGCCACTGGTGGATCAGCTTCCGGTGCATTTTCTGAAAGAAGTGCATCTTCGGCAACACATTCCATGTAAACTTCAGAGAAACGACACCCTCTACGGACTTGAAAGATTGAGGCTTCTGGGTCGAAAGAAAAGGCCAGGCAATGTAGTAGCCAGACCCGCCTAGCCATTTCAACAAATGTGGCAAAAAAACTATTGTCAGGAAATTCACCTGAATTCACGAGGCTTCTTTGGCTCAGATTGCCTAAAAAGGACGTTTCCATCTGGGGGTGAATAAGTTGCAAATACTTGGCACGACAAAATTTTGCAAATGTTGATTTGGGCTTGTGGGCAATGTATTCAGTTGCTTTCGCGGATTTCAGTTCAGTGAATCTCCTGAAAAACAACTGTTGCTGATTCTTTTTCTCTGGTAGAGATTCTTCCTGGAGAGAGAAATTAGGCAAATGGAAACCATCGAACATCTCTCTGCTAACAAAGCTTTCAAATGCAAAACATTTGTCATCTGCTCTCCAGTAGGCCACATCGGATACAATAGATTTGGCGGCAGCATCTAGATCCCAACCAGCAGATTTCATCTCATCAATCATCAACTTGACAAAGCTTCGAATGGACTTGTCTGTATGTCGTAGAACTGTAATCAAATGGCTGGGACTTAAGCCTGATTGCCGTAGATTGCCAGGCATAGATAAATGTCCACTTTGATTTAACCTCTTCTCAAGTAATCGGTTTTGTCTATTAGATTCTTCCATTTTTTCTCTCAGATACGTGATCTCGGACTCCTTGAGCCTCAACTGAGACTCCAATTTCTTCCCCATTATCTCATAGATCTTTGAAAGACTCTTCAGCTCCTGAATGTCAGCCAAAACCAGAGAGGTATCAGGAGAAGGATCAAACTGTTTTTTTATGTAGCACTGCTTCAAATCAGACAGATTCTTCAACTCAGAGACTACCAAATGGTCAGCTCCTTGAATCCCATCAGCATCATAAGGAGACTGAGCATACTGTAACTGAGCATATGCAGCTTTTACAGATGATAAGCTAGCAAACAGTTTGGCAACGAGTACTTCCAAGGCCAAGCTTTTTTCATGTTCATCGTTATCATTAATGTCAAATGATTGCGGCCGGCTAGCTGCGCTTTTATGGCGATGCTTCTCATCCTTTACCTTTTCTTGGGCCACAACTTTCTGAACCCCGTCAACAGGAGCAATCCCACTTGCTGCTCGAAGATGAAGAACTTTGGCTACAGTGCGTGCAAATTTACTCTTCCTAGGAGTCACTGCGGATGGTTTTACTGAATCCATCTGCAGAAATTATTGAAAATAGTGACAATTGCAATGATGGTAAGAAGATCAAATAACAGAAATTATGCGATTGCAAATCAAAAGGGCGAAAGGTGAGTACAAAAAAAAGATTGAGGATGGTGATGGTGAAGATAATGGTGTTGAAGAAAAGAGAAGCAAATACTTCAGCACCTATATCAAGGCCATTAATGGAGGATAGAGTTTCATTTTGTTTCTTCTTTTACCTTTAAGAGTTTCCAAATTTGCTTTCCTATTGAAAGAATAAAGGAGTCGGACTTTAAACGCGGGAAAAAAAAGAAACTGGTGGAGAGAAGAACAGAAGCAGCAGCCAATTCAAGGACACGCACAAAAAGACAAGTTGAAAGCTTTATATGCTTGTCTCTATTAGTAAACTAGGCATCTCGGTAGGAATGGATAATTTATGAATCTAGCTGAGAGAAAACATTTGGGGAATTAACAAATTGATAGCACTTTCCGTGGTTCTGCATAATTTTGTGGTTATTCCATTTCTTTTTTTATTCAGGCCAAGTGACACCTACTATTCAATTCAACATGGGTAGGACAACCACTTTCTTAAACTAATATAATACAATTAATCCTTTCGAAATATCTTGGAATCCTATCCTCCAGTAGGAACTGGAGCTTTTGGATCGTATCACACAGCATTGTTTAGGCTACACTTGGAACAATCATGCCTTCATTCTAAACAAAAAGATATCAGACCGCGATATCCAATCCACTGAAATAACAGCAAACGAAAATCCACTGATATAAAAGCAAATGAGATGTCTAAGAAGAATGTAGCAGAGCTTTGAAACTCGCAGTCACAAAAATGCTAGCAAGTGGTAAATTTACAAGCTTTGGGAGTTATTTCATGCGCACACCCCAAAATACTTTCAAATTTTCATCCATTGAACTCCATGTTCATGAAAACACCACAAAACAATTTACTATCCATGGCTAATGACTCTGTACAAGTTCATTTATCCAGTAAAGGTCCATCAGTCTTTTTTCAGCATGCAAGTTAAGTGCAGATGCACAAGCAAAATTCCCTTAAAAAAAATGAAATTAAGAGCCACAGCATGAGATACTTTTGGCTTAACAAGAAAGGCTTTGATAATATAAACAGAAGAACAGGCGATATAATGTTTTGTAAGAATTGAAAAAAAATGCATGAATTTCCTTCTCAGAGGTAAGACAAGCTAGTATTGTCAATAAATGGATCAATTAACAACTTATTGACAACCATAATACACCAGAAATATTTACCTATCAATAAAGCTAATTTGTAAATGATATGAGCCTTAATTTTGCCAATGAAGCACACCTTCACATCACATAGAACCATTGCATCAGTGGATTTAATCCAACAAATTTTTATGATTGAAAAACATGTTGAAAAACATGTCAAATCAGCAAAATTGAACTCCTTTAATATTACCATCGACTGACTCCATAACAGTGAAGTTAGAGTCGCATCCATGCAAATGATTAAGTTGATGACAAATTGGGAGTGCAAAATAATCATAGCCCTTAAGATCTTACAAGAAATACACATCCATCTTGTTGGGCTTATGTGATATGAGGATCCTTATTGTATGAGTATAAGGTATCAAATTTCTCAAAATCCAGAATTTTGGGACATTTATTTTTCCAATTTCATGAAATAAATAGCTATGATAAGGTAAGACAGGCAAGTCTTGTTCAAATGAGGGTACCTCAAGTACTATCTATGCTAAGGGTTTCTCAAGTCCTAAACACTTGCATCCCAGGCCCCAAATGTCTCGACTAATTTCTGGTTCTGGGGAGCCCCCCTAAACCTGTGGAACCAAATCTTAAATCCACAAAAAAGATGATTCATCCAAGAAAAGTTGTAGTGGATCTTGGAGCTCCTTTTTTCATAGAAAAAACATGCTATTTAGCAGAGTAACTCATTCAGAATGTCTGAGCTGTACTCCCCCCTCTGACATGAAAAGGGTGAGACACGTGAATTATTTCTGGTGTAGGATTTTTATGTTTTTGTAAGAGATACAAACACAACTCCTGCTGTATCTAATAATTTATCCCTTCACACAAGAGTGCATAATAATAAACACACGGATATGTGAGGCACGTGCATGATCACAGATGCTATCAACGTGCCAAGCACGTGTACACCAGCACCATAAATCACAAAGCAGGTGCACATACATCAGCTAAACACGGTAAACAATCATCATATCATAACTCATGAAGTTAAAGCCTGTTTGTGTCAATGAAAACGGAATAAATACTATACAACTACTGAAAGTATCACGAGAAATTATCATACCTTAAGAACCGTGCGAGACTTTGTCAAAATCTCTTCATATGGATGTATGCCTCAAGACAACACAAAGGACACCCCCTATTGCCGACCCCTTCAAAATCTAAAGAGACTAAACCCTGCAATTAAACCCCAGATATATATAAAATATAAAGACACGTTATTAGGAGAAGAGGGGAGAAAAAAAAGGCTCAAAATTAACAATAAAGAAGTATATACTGCGTCCCTCTATTTGAAGTTATCAGAGAAAACAAACAAACAAAAAAAAAGGAAGGGGATCAAAAATTATAGTTTAGACAATAACAATACTTTTGAGTTCAAAAGAACGATAAACAGAGCTCAAAGAAAGGAAAAACAGAGAGGGAGAGATGCATCAAAGGCCAAAACCAATGATTTTAAACAAGAAAAAAGAAAAGCAAGGAAATCAACAAAAATAAATTGAAGGACGAAAGAGAGACAAGCTTGAAACAAACACAAAACAAGTTCAAAGACTACCGGTGATCCCACGATAAAACTAATGGAAACTATCAAAAGCACCAGCCTTTGCTTTCCAAGACAACAGCAACTAGCACCCTTTAAGCCCTTTAAACCATAAAGACATCTAAATACACATATGGTATCTTATAACTGACTGTTAACCTACCATATCAGATATGCGGAAGCAGGGAACAAAACCCAAAAATGGAAACTTGATCAAAAACAAATTTCAACCTTCAAGAACTTACCTTACAAAGAGGAAGAAACTCTTCAACGCCTTGAAAATATAACAATTACAATATTTTAGCTAACAATCATTCAAGAAGCTGAGACCTTGTTAAATCTCTATTGCCATTTTAAAGACAGAAAGGATTGAATAATAAAAAACAAGAGCAGGAAAAGAGAAAAATAAAAAAGAGAAACTCTGGGGGAGAGAAATCTGAGCTTGAAACTGAGAGGGGCTAATGTGAAAAGACAAGGGAGGACACAGACTGGAAAATGTCCGACAGCGAAATGCGTTGGGAATAAAAAGAGAGGCCTGGGTTGGGTCGCTTTCCATGGTTTATCTAGTTCAACATTTTGCCCTTTTTGTGGTCAGATATTACATAGCCGTTGTAGCAGGAAAGTTGTGGAGATTTGGGAGGAATATGGGGATAGTATGGGTATTTCGAAGAGATAAGTCTGAGGAACATGGATCTTACGCAAGGGCACTACAAATAGACATGGAAGAAACGAAAGGTCGGCACGAGGCTTTGGCGATTTTCTTATGTGTGATTATCTGGACTGTATACAGATGTGCAAGTGATTTCCATGTTGAACAAGTGGCAGAGAATTAAACTTTTGGGGGCCCATAATTGACTGATTTTTAGAGAATTGATGGGTCTTGTCGGCTTTTGATTTTCACATGGGTGTTAAAAAAAAAAAAGGGATAATTTGTAATATTTGTATCATATCACTGGAATCAACTCTTTAAAATCTGATAATATAAATATTATAAAAAATAATAAATTTAAAAACTAAAATATAAATATTACAAGTTTAGTGGCAGATTCAGATTTTTAAATCCTATCAACCTTACTCCATACTTATTTTTCCTTTATATTTGATATTTTATAGATTGAATATTTATTCTGATATTATTTAAAAATAATATATATTAACTTTTTTTTTAATGAAACAAACAAGAGCTAGTCTATTTGTTGAAAGAAATGGAGTAACTAGATTTTAATAGCAGTGTAATATGTGAAAATTAGACATAATATTAGGAATCTATTGTCCATGTTGTATATCTATATTTAAATGTAGATCAATAAAAATTAACAATATAAATCTAATTCGTGGATATATGAAATATTCATAAAGAATTTAGTCCAACCTAATATATCCAACTTGTTTAAATAAATAAAAATAAATAAATAGAGTTTATAATTTATAAAATATTAAAAATTAATTCGAATACAATTATAAGTTCAAACTCAACTCGACTGTGTACTTGAATACCTTTAATTTCCACCATAAGAGCATCTCCAACGCATGAGCCAAATGTTAAAAAGTGTACTTTTAGCTTTTACTTTTTCATTTCTTCACTCCAACGCAGCACCCAAACAAAGAGCTATTTTGGCTATTTGTTCACTGGCCAGCCATTTCTACAATTCCCTGTAGAAATAGCAAAAACAAATAATTGTTGGCCATCGACTATTTTTATAGTCGTTGGCCAACAACTCTTTTTTTTTCTTTAAATGCAGGAGGAATTTTCTTTAAATGCAGGAGGAAAGAATTTGTAGATTTTAAAATTTTGTATTGTGCCTCACCCTTCTCTCAAATTTAGAAAAACAAAAATCAATTATTCTCCGGTTAATTAATAACATCGATTGTGTTAATTAGCTGAAATTAAAATATATATTTGTTTAAAAGCTTTTTCTATTTTCTCTTTTATATTTCTTGATTTTTTTAGATCTTTTTTTGTTAATTTAATATTTGTGATGATTTTTATTTCTTTATTATTTTATGTTTTTAATATGGGTTAAGGAAGACAATTTTTATTTATGTTGTTATCTTTGATAAAATTGAGAGGAATTAATAATGGTAATTGATATTGATAAAAAGATAGAGTGACATATTTAAAATTTATTTTTGATTGTCTGTTTTAATTTTAGATCAATTATATTTTGTCTTGTTGAAAATGCAAATTTAAAATGTTAGCGGTCATTTTTTCAAAGTTTGAATTTAAATTTACTTTTAAAAAATTAAATTTTTAACAATAACATATAAAACTTAAAATTAAAAATATCCATATAAATAAATTTTAAATTCAATTTTAAATTATATCTTTTAACTTTCATATTACTTCATTAATTTCATATTACTTTTATAAATTACTCATATTAATTATATAATTAAAACATCATAATTATATTATATATAAATTATCTAAATTAGTTATATAATTATATTAAAATTAATTTAACATGAAATATATTAAAATCTAATTGGCTTTTCTAAATAGTTTTTTACCATTGGAATGCTCATAATCAAAAAAAGCTATATTTACACTATTCAAGAAGCCATTTTCTCCATTTGGCTCTTTAATATAGCATTTTTCATTGGAGATGCTCTAACCATTGACTAGCTAGTTCTTATGAAATTGGAAATAACAAAATATTAAGTCTCTAGATTTTTTTTTATTTTTACATTTGGGTCCTTCAACTTTAATTTAATGCTTAAGTTGCTTGTTTTAAAACTCAAATTTGTAACAAAATTACATTGTTTCATGATTTTAACATTTTATGTTATGGGTTGATAACACATCATGACCATGAGAGATAATTAAGGATTATTTAATAGATGGGGATGTAATTGAAAATATATTTTATTTGAGAAGTCCATCAAGAATTGGATGACAGTTGATGGATAAACATACCATTTTCGTGTTCTTTGAAGAAAAAAATACCCAAACCCTTTTCCAGTTATCTTAACATCGCTAGGAAAATCCTTAAAAGAGATAATAAACAAAAAGAAAACTCTTATATTAATCTCTATAATAATTAAGTGATGGATTCATGATTCATTCATGGTGTTTGGTATGAGATTAATATTTAGAGAAAAGAATGCTAAGAATGTAAGATTTAATGATGAAATGTTAGTAGTATAAAATATCTTCTTAGAGGGTAAAGTGTCAAGGGTGTTATATATATATATATATATATATATATATATATATAAGGATTGCAGGTGGGTCTCATAATAAATCAAATCAATTTTAATGTATATGATTATAAAATATTAAATAATTTATATTTGTGGGTTCAAAAATAAAAGTTGGAATAAAAAAGAAGATAAATGAAAGTTAATTTTTTTGAAAAAACAGGAAAATGCACAAAATCCAACATTTTCCCTCTTTAAAAACCTTTACTCCTCATTTCTCATGCCAACATTTAACCTCTTTTTTGAGTTAAACTAACTTGGTGGATAATTACAAGTTTTCCGTCTCTCAAAACATTAAACAATAGTTAAACTTGGTGGTAAGCAATAATGCCTCATGTTTTTTGCCTGTAATATCAATAGCTTATTAGAGTAACATGATATGTGTTTGATATTGTGGTAGTTTTTGTAATTATAATTTAAAAAAAATTAGTTTATAAAAAAACTATAAATTATAGTTTTTTCTTGATAAGATTTTAAAAAAGAGTTTTCAATGGAATCATGTAAAACTATGATGTATATTAATTAACTATAAACTTTCAAATATATAATTAGGACAAAACACATAATGCATAGTATAAACAAATAAAACCTCAGTCTATTAAACCATATTTGAAATAGGCTAATGATTTGGTTAGAAAAAATTCATTCATTCTTGATCCTGTATTTAAACTATGGTATATATATTAACTAAAAACTTTCAAATATATAATTAAAAAAAACACAGAATGCACTGTAGAAACAAACAAAACCTCAATTTATTAATCATATTTGAAATAAGCTAACAATTTGGTTAGAAACAATTCATTAAACCCAAATCCTGTATTCAAATTATTTTAATGATTTTTTAGAAAAATGAAATACATACATCCAATCATTCATGTCCATGGATATATCTTAAACGTCATAAATATCATGGGAGTCTTTGTAGATGTTTATTGATGTAAAAAAAAAAAGACTAAAAAATAAATAAATAAACAATGTCTAAACTGAAAAAATTATGGGAAATAATTGATATATTAAAAGAAAGAATCTTACTATGATGATGTAGGTCTCTAAACTGCTTCATTTGATTGGCCAAAAGAAAATAAAAAACAACACAACATTAAAGTGTAATTAAGAAATATTATTTTTTACTCACTATAAATTTAAGATGTATTCCATTTAGATTTTTAGTTTATTTTTTTTCAATAATATTCTTAAGATTTTCAAATAATATCAACATGCTCAAACAATATTTAATATTAAGATTTAAGTTGATTACTATTTTTGTTAAAAAAAAAAATTATGCCAACTATTATAAAATTTTATATTTGTTGTCGTAACAATATAATAAACTTTGATTCTAATATAGGTAGTGATTTATCTAAGAGTACATATGTACCCAACAAAGAGACCTTAATTGAAAGATCAACCACCTTATTGAGGATTTATATTGCCACTGGTAACACTATTTATGGAGATACTAAGCTAAAAGATAATATTTTATCCATGTATTTTTCTCCAAAGCTTTTAGATCCTTCACTAGCTCTTTTATGGCTAATAACCAAGACACACCAATTTTAAAATATGGTAAAGATATCTTGACCACTCCCTAATCTTTAATAACTTACACAACAAGTGTAATTGTTTACAAAGGCCTTTTTGGCCACCCAAGTACAACTCAAAGCTCTGTTAACACCATAATAAACTCCTTTAGTATCTTATCCACCCATTCCTCTCCTTAATGCACAATGATAATTATTATTTGAGAGGAAAATGGTTTTGCAAGATATAGTTAAGAGTTGAATGAAACACTACCTCTTTTTTATCTATCTATCATAAAAGTCACTTCCACCATAATAATACATACCCTAAGAAGAACCTCTATAAGAGAGGTATAAGAGACTTTTATTCACAACCACACCAAGAGGAGTCACCATAAAAATTATAAAATGAACCATCCTTAGTTTGATAACTTATTGGTAAACCGCAACCTCAAATGACCTTGAGTTGGGGTGAAGTTCATGATTAGAAAGACAATTAAGTTGAATTATCATGATCTCTACCAAGTTAAAGTTTTTTCTACAGCCCATCATGTTTAGGCATTAAGCTTTCGAAGGAGTTAATCGTGCACAATGATGAATCTGAACACTAACAATAATCTTACTAACTCTTATAAGCATGTTTAAAAAGTGAAGAATTGCTTGGAACTGATCCTCAAAGACATGGATACCATGTGTAAGATACTCCCTAGTATAATCAAGGGGTCGACCAAGTCTTGGTACTACAACCTTGATCCTAACTATAAACCCCGACCAAAAATAATAATAATTTTGTATATTGAAAACTCAATAAAACTAGACATGTATGGTAAAGAATAAAAGGGCAAATTCATAATTTGGAAAACATAAGCTTGTAATAGATGAAACAAAAAAGATGTGTAAACCCCAAGTTAAATAATGTGATTATCAACAAAAAATAATAAAAAATTAGAGGAAGTTTTTTTATTATGGAAGGTAGAAAATCCTAGGAAAAATTAGCTAGAAACCTAGACAAAACAATATAAATCTGTGTGCGAGAAATATCGATGATTGAAGATTTGATAGAAGCAACATATAGGACATTAAATGAGTGATATTTTTGCAAATAAAGGAAAATTCCCCCACCTCTTCCTTTAAATCCAATGATATCAAGAGTGGGAGGAAGATAGAGTTTTTGTTATAATGAATATAAAGTATGTATAAATATGCATGTTTATTACCTTTGATTACGATAACATGAAATGAGGACCAAAATATAACATTCTTTGTATAAGATAACTTAGTGATCTCAAGTTTAAGGATCACTTACACAACTATCACATGAGACTTTCCATAGACACATATGATCTTTCCATATAGAATCCTCATGTGGGTCAATTTAGTGTACATGTCATATGACAAACACCTACATATTAGTTCCAAGTACCCCTCATATCTTAATTTATGAAAACAACTGCTTTCTTTCATATAGAAAAGAATATAATATGTACTAGATATATTTAGATAATGTTATCACAACTTTGATGCAATTTGAATCTTATAATTATAACAACTTTATAATTTTTTTTACAAAATATTTTTATCCAAAGGACTTTATTTTTACTCTGAATTCATTAATCAAATATTAGATTCAATAATCAAACACAAAATAATATTAAAAATAAATAAAGCCTTTATTTATAATAAATATGTTTTATATGAATAAAGTCAATATTATATGAAATCAACCAATTAGCTACATGACATATTCACTTACACTTTTAACTTGGACAAGAAATGAATAAAACCAAAACATCCTTTATCTGCCCCTATCTAGCCAATCATCCTATAACATGCCTTGAGTAATGCCAAGATAGGAACATCTATGTACATCTTATAAAGGTTATTAAATGCTACCGCTATAACCTAGTCATTAAAGTACAACTTGTTGTTGCATAACTATAAGGGTTTAGTGACCTTTTCTATGAATTCGACTAAAAGAAAATTATACCCATATGCAAACATAAACACGAGAAAGTTATTTACACTTCTCTTTTATAAGCATCATTAAGCTAGCAACTAATCATTTTCCCCTCAAATGGTACTTTAATTGAGTAGCTTAAGCCTAAAACTCTGCTTAGAAAATCAATCTTACTAAGAGAAACAATGATCTTATAAAGGTTGTTCAGTTAGATTCTTTCCCTTCTGATAACCTCTTGAGATACTCGAGCACTATCTTAGGGTTTCCTAGACCAATATAGGGGATTGTGCCTCTCTTAACCTGGGTATTCCCCAATCCATAAGCTACTTAATAATTTATAATACTTATAAAATCAGAGAAAGTAAAATTATACAAATATACGAACATAAATACAAGGAAGTTGTTTGCATTTTCCTGTTTCATCTATGACATGGCATCATTTATGACTGATTTCTAAATTTTTTAAAGTTTAGAGTTGTTGGTATCCTCACATGCGCTCACATACTAACCCTTAGTCTCTCAATCACTTTCCTCTTATATAGGCTTGTTTCCCAAGAAACTTCATCATAATCACACCTTTAAAAAACTGCAATTAATAAGATGACTTCTCACTCAGATAAAATGGGATACATGCCATTCAGGTAGAGTTGCAAGCCTTTTCAACACACTTTACCACCTTGAATGACACTTGAACATGCAACATCAATGTCGTGGAGGTTGGGCAAGGACTTCATGTTCATGCCACAATGCCATCGAGACTCAAAGGGATAACTAATATACTTAAAGATACACATACACCTAACAAAGAAACCTACTCAACTCTATATTAGCACCACAAATGATAAGAGGCTCGTGAAACTAGGACAACCTATCCAGCCTAATTGGATGGCATAAACCTATACAGATGACATCTAATTGAGTTAGTGGTGCTCGAAGAAATATCCTTTAGGCAACATCAAAGAAACCCCACCTATCTCATGTATAATTTTACTAAGCATTAAGGTATGCCTATACCAAGTGATTGACATAGATGACATCATTTTTTTTTTTTGAATAGTTAACCATTAATCATTACAGGCTATCATTCCAAATATGGCCTTTATGATTAATACCATAATGTTTTCCCTTCTATACCATCATATTTATACAAGTTGGCATGATTAATGACTATATAACGCTCATAAGCCATCAGGTTAAAGGGTTTTAATCTCTCGGTTCATATTCTCTTCTTCTTCAACCTCTAACAATCTATTTTTTTATACATTCTTTGCAAACACATGCATATAAATCTTTTCTTGATTTCAAAAACCTTATTCCCGTACTGACTTGATTATTGAAGGGTTTTTATAATCCTCATAATATACTTGTTATGCAAGTTTACAACCCATCTCCATCATCTTTCTAATGAATGACTAGTCACTTATCTCTAACATGAAAGCTTGTTTGTTTTCCAGAATTTATACCCTTCATCAAGTATTATAGAGAATCTCTCTCTGTATGTATTAAGGAGGTATAGAAAAACTTTTAATATAGATATTATGGAAGATCTCTTTAGATATGTACTATATCTGTATAAAAAGACTCCATGTTATATATTTTCATACACTTGCTCTATGTAAAAGAAAAAAAAAACAATGTTTGAAATAAAATTAGGAAGAACGATTAATAAATAAAAAGTTATTATAAATTTATAACCTTAGCAATAATCAAGCAAGTCTGAATTCATTTGATTGAGCGAAATACAACACAACACAACATTGCCATCCAAAAAAATTGCGCCTCAATCACTACAAATTAATTTAAGGTGTATTTCATTTCGTTTCAACTTCTCAACAACAATCCTAAAATCTTCAAACAATTTCAAAATCACCCTGACAATAACAATTTCTTTTTTTAAATTAAAAAACAAAACTTGTATCAGAAATTGTAAATTTTTTATCCGGTGCCGTAACATGACTTAACACCTCTGCCAATTGGATCCCAAAACTTGTTTCTTATGATAAAAATGACGTGGGTTCCATCAAATAATATAAAAATGAAAAATATCAGTTTTTTTTTTTTATGGGGCAGAATAAAATTAGAAGAAACATGTTACTCAGGGCCGGTACCAAGTCTACACATATATGTTGCCACGTAACATGGTCGGTCTAAGACTTAACATCTTTGAAAGTATATATTAAACAGTGAAAACGAAACAAGACCCCGCAAGACACCCACCATGATTCAGCAATGACCAGGAATCACGCGTGGAATGTGGCTGTGGTCGCCTGAGAAAAAATAAAGTAGCTAGAGCTTTCATATTGACCAGGGCCCAAGAATTTAATTCTAACAACTACATAATACATCCAAAAGACAAATCAATCCCTCTAGACCATTGTTTGGATCGTGATGATGTATAGCATGATTTCCCCCGTATAGGTCAAGATCTAAGAAAGCAACATAAATTTAATGATGTGAAAATGACTCCCATGCCAATTAAGAATGAAGAAGAAATCTCTCTATGTCGTTCTTCTTGTTTTTTTTTTTGTTTTTTTGTTTTTTTAATGCCCATCACTTGTCATTCCTAAAGGGGTGTCTCATGGGAGTTTCTTTATGAATATAGAAGGTACACAAGTAAAAAATGTACTGCCATGATTCATGAGTAATGCATATGGTCTGAGGTGGGATCCTATTGTTTACTACCCCCCTTGATTTTGCTTGGGAATGTATTAGTATTACTAGAATAGGAATAGCTATGGACCCGTGCTATGTCGTAGAGTTGGATTTTATTTTTTATGTACAAATTAATGTTTATGTGAATGTATTTTAAAACAAGATAAAAGATTTATGGCTCAGTTCGTTGACTTACTAAATTAAATAAGTTAGTTTTATTTTAAAACAAGATAAAAGATTAGAGAGAGAGAGAGAAGCAATGACAACAAATCAACAAATCAAAAAAAAAATTGTGATTACAACAACTTGGAAAAAAAAAACTTTTCTTTCTTAAAAGAAATAAAAATATAGCTCAATTCCCAGCCAATTAATATGAAAGAAAAAATTAGGTGCAAAAGGATAAAAAAATAATCTGACTTAACTAAAGTTATCATGAAAATCCTATAACTCGGGTGATAAGAGTCAAGCCAACTAGGGTTAATCATGCAAACCTGCGACTAAAGTCATGAGATTAAGGTAATCTAATATATAAAAAAAAAAAAATCTTAAGGCCTTTTTTTTTTAAAAAAAAATCATTGTCGAGTAATGGAACATGAAAAGAAAATACATAAAAAACATAAAAAGTTGATGTTAACCCGCGTTAACTTTTTAAATTAGCGACCCAAATTATTAGATCAAAAACATCTTATCTTGAAAAACTACAAAACTCAATTCTCAATTAATAAAATATTAAATATTAAAATTAAAAAAAACAACCATCATTATATTGTTCCAGAGAACAATAACCCTGTTTTTGCAAGGGATTTTAGCTTGTTAAAGCATAAAAACTCTCTTCTTACATATGCAAGGAATTTTAACAGATGGCTTAAAACTATTTCCAAACCTAAAGGTAAGAAACCTTGTTAACAAAACAACTGGATGATATGGAGTTAGTTTAACTCTTTATATGAATACTAAATTAGATTAATATTTTTTTATTATTTTATAATATTTTTTTTTAATTTCATCTTTTATGGTGGGGTTTTTATTGAATTTTAATTTTCAGTATTAAATTGATGGTAAATTATTTTTTGTATTTTTTGATCATATAACAAAATAAATTAATTTGATCTAGTGAAGTTTATAACCCGGATAGCGAGTTTGACTGGTTGGCTAAGGTTAACCAATATGTTTCTTCTTCTTCTTTTTTTTCCTTTGAATTTTTCTTCTTTGAACATGTCAAACTAACAATGTCACTATTTAATTTAAAATATGGACTAAATAAATAGTTGATTAAAGAGTTTTCAGAACCAATATATTAAGTCTAATAATTATATAATCTAAATATTATATTCTTACAATTCAAAATAATTTTGGTCCAAGCCACAAGAAATAACCTAGGTTCCATCTAAGCTAGCTACCACAGAACATTTAAGCTTTTTTCCTGATAAAAAACCCCTTCCTATATCTATAGTACAGATAGTATGGTAAATTATAATAAATAGCTTTCGTGTTTGATGAGCTTTAATTAATGACCATGTCTCCTATTTAATTGGAGAGCGAGTCTACAACGTAAATTGCAAGGGAGTCGTGTAATTCTTTTCGCTTCGGGCGATGCTACTATAGACAAGCTATTCATTTTCCTCCCAAGACAAGTTCTTTTTCTGTCGTCATTCTCGCGATGATACAACTTAATTAGAAGGGACTTTTTTTTTTTTTTAATTTTCGTTTTAGTAGTTCGTAGTATGATTATATAAGGTATTTTCTGGCTACATTTGTGTTCCAAGCTTGTAACATGGTCTCTCCATACTGATGGTTTGATTTGTGAGCTTCACGAGCATAGTTGAGTATGCATAGTTGTGTAGTTTGATTAACATAGTGCTTAAGTTTGATTTGTACACGTATAAGTTGCGTACTAAAAAAAAAAACAGAAGTTCACGCAAAATTAAGCATAAAGCTTCAGCACCGTGACTGGTTTGGGATATCTCTCGTGTTCATCAAAAAGTTATACAGAAGTACAAATTGACTTGATAATCATGCGTATCCTCAATCTATTGATATTTTGAGGCACCTTTTGAAGTTTTGGTATGTGATATTTGTGGAGTTGTTACTTTATGATTTTGTAAGCTTTAATTTCTAGAGCATATCTCTCTCCTTTTATATATTAAAAAAAAAA
>Ga0325403_1002616_pt1 | contig 16050 bp, 8 predicted proteins | sample PopdelMetagenome_19_FD_205665 | JGI IMG/M metagenome (GOLD analysis project Ga0325403, IMG submission 205665) | Populus deltoides microbial communities from Bellville, Georgia, United States - Xylem-PdKOR-R4 | ecosystem: Host-associated > Plants > Phyllosphere > Stem > Wood/Secondary xylem...
GACCATTACAACCACTACAAATCCCAGAATGGAAGTGGGAGATGATCACCATGGATTTTGTGTCGGCATTTCCTAAAGAAAAGAAAGGGAATGATGCAATATGGGTCATTGTGGACCGCTTGACAAAGTTTGTGTTATTCCTGCCAATAAAGATGATTGATTCGGTGGACAAACTTGCCAAGATATACATAAATGAGGTAGTGCGACTCCATAAGATTCTCGTATCTATTGTCTCGAATTGGGATCCTAGGTTCACTTTTTGTCTTTGGCCAAGCATACAACATGCCTGAGGGACAAGATTGGATATGAGTATTGTGTTTCACCCCCAGACCAATGGCCAATCAGAAAGAGTCATCTAAGCTTTGGAAGACCCATGAAGGGCGTGTGTGTTAGAGTTTAAAGGAAACTGGGAAAAGCACATAAGATTAGTGAAGTTCACATACAAAAATAGTCACCAGGCCACAATAAGGATGGCCCCGTAAGAAGCCTTGTATGGTAGGAGGTGCAGGACTCCTTTATGTTGGGAAGAAATTGGGACAAGAAGTTGTATGGCATGGAATTGGTTTAGGTCACCACGAAGAAAGTGAGAACCATCAAGGATCGAATAAAAGCCGCATAGGACAAACAGAATTAGTATACGGATGTAAGGAAGAGACCCCTCGAATTTAGTGTGGGGGATTATGTGTTCTTCAAGGTAGCCTTGAGGAAGAACAATTTGAGGTTTGGATTGAAAGGAAAGGTAGCTCCCCGCTTCATCATACTATTTTAAATTTTGCAGTGAATTAGGCCAATATGCTATAAAGTAAACTTGCCCCCGCAGTTAGCCAAGGTTCATGATGTGTTCCATTTCTTCTTGCTATGAAAGGCCGACATAGATCCCACTCCAGTTCTACCCCAAGTTCCTGTATAGGTCAAGAAAGACTTAACACTCAAAGTGAGGCCCACAAGAATTCTAGATTAGGGAGTGAAAGAACTATGTAATAAGAAGATTCCCATTGTTAGAGTCTTATGATGGAGCCCTCAAATAGAAGAGGAGACTTGGGAGAGGGAGTTTGAAATAAGGAAGAAATACCCCAAATTGTTTGAACAACCAGGTATACGATGTGAAACCTCCATAATTTCGAGGATGAAATTTATATTAAGAGGGAAGAATGTAAAACCCGACAAAACATTTAAGTAAAAGGCCGACCTATGCTAAGAAAGAATTAAAGAGAACAAACCGGCTTGCTCTAGGTGGAAAAGGGGGAAGGAAAACCAGCTTATCCTAGGTAAGAGGAATATCACTTCCATGATTGGTTACTACCTCATGATTTCGGGATAAGGAGGGGATGAAACCCCAAAGTAGAAGGCTTAGGGTTCTTGCACTCATGATTTTGGGACAAAGGAGGGGATGAAACCCCAAAGTAGAAGGCTTAGGGTTCTTGCACTCATGATTTCGAGAATGATAAAATGTGGAGTTCTATGTAGAATAATGAATAAAAGAACACAAGGATAAACTCTTACAAAAGAAATATGTGTGTATATGAGTAAGTTTGAGTGTGTAAACCTAAGAGAGGGGCCAATCAAATTGAAAGGATGAGTGGAATATGGAATAAAATGACCTCATGTCGAACTACAAGTTACACAACTAATACTTTTGTTTATCCTGACCTCATGTAATTTCACAACATAACATCCTCATAAGAAGAATACCACATACGTATATTCATACATATCACATCTACATGTTCACACATACACATCCATGTTTTATTTCAATTTTTCATTACAAGTCTTTACAAAAGAGGTCGGACGACTAATTGAGCGATTAGCTCGTCTGTTCATACAGAATTCATATCACCTATAACATGCGAATATACAGTTCTTTTCAAAATGTGTGAGTCGTGAAACAAATTTCCTTACACACCATGGTGGTATGATGTCCCTGTTATAGCACAAGATAATTTCAAGCATTATAAGATATTTAAAAACATAATAAAGCAATATCAACGTTACATTTCATTCATGAACCAAAGAGCATAATTCTTTCATTTTCGTCTTACTTACATAAATACCACCCTTAATAATTATTCAATTATCATGGCTAATTACAATACTCAAACCCGATCATCCGTCTCGAATACCGTTAACCGAACTAACGTTATTCTCTATTTGAAGCATAACAATCGTAATTCTTTCATTTCTTATATGCATTGTACATCTCTTATTATTTTGTTAAGTGTATTTTTCTCACTCACACACCCCAATCTCTCTATAAGAGTTGTGTGACAGAAGTTTAACATCGGTCGGGGTTAATTACTTCACCTTAACCCCGTCATCCAAGTTGGATACTTTTAGCCGTAGCTAATCACAACATTTAAACTCTGCCATTCATCTAGGATGCCATTTACCAAAACTAATCATCAACCATAACTCGATCATCCATCTCGGATGCAATTAGCCGAAGTTAATCACCATGTGCAATTTGGTCATCCATCTTGGATGCTATTAGTTGAAGCTAATCAACACTCACAACCCAATTATTCATTTTGAATGCCATTAGCCAAGGCTAACCAATAATCACAATCTGGTCGTCCATCTTGGATGCCATTAGCCAAAGCTAATCGGCAATCACAACCCGGTCATCCATCTCGGATGCCATTAACCAAGGCTAATTAATAATAACCCGGTCATTTATTTTGAATGTCATTAGCCCAAGTTAATCAACAATCACAATCAACATTCCATAATAGGTTTGACAATCGTGAGCAGCTAACTCAATTAACAACTCATAATCGGTTTGTTATTCATCGCAACATAATAATATATATCCTCCTCAACAAGTCATTTTAGAACATTAGCAATTTCATCATCATTTCAACATTCATCAAGAACTCGATCAACATTTCATAGTCGTTACAACATCTGTCAAGAATTCACTTAAACATTTCATCGTCATTACATCATTCATCAAGGATTCAATAAATATCGTTCATAAGTAAATCATTTCAAAGCATTAACATTATACGAGAAAAAGGTGGAAATTACCTACCTGTTCCACCCGTAAGATGTCCTTATCCTGACAAAGGTCCGATCCTGGACGCACCACCAAAAACATCAATGGCCACAAATCAGTACATTCGTATTCAGTAATCACACACAACTTGTCATTACACATGTCTAAAGCATACACAAGTTCATGTTCTATTGTTCCACATATTACCATCACACAAAGCAATCATTTTAATCACCAGGCCATTTCAGATACATAATCTGCTGCATAATTTTGTTAGCGAAAACTTGTTTGTGACAGACAATAGAAATTCGGCAGCGAACACTGATTCGCTGCAGATAACACACTTCGACATCGACAACTACTTCATTGCAGACACTACAATTCAGCAGCAAAATAGTTTCGGCAACGAACACTCCTTCGCTGCAGACAACAAAGTTTCCGCAGCAAACACTGATTCGTTGCAGACAACACAATTTCATCAGCGAACTTTGATTCGCTTCTGATAACACAATTTCAGCAGTGAACACTGGCTCGTTACAGACATCACAGTTTCGACAGTGAACACTGATTTGCTGTAAGCAACACAATTTCGACAGCGAACATTACTTGCTGCACACAACCCAATTTTAGCAGCAAACTTTGATTCGCTACAAGCAACACAATTCGGCAGCGAAAGCTAGTTCGCTGCAAACTCCAGAATTCAATAGCAAATGGTGATTCGCTGCAGACAACATAATTTTGGCAGCGAATACTGATTTGCTACAAACAACATAATTTTAGCAGTGATCACTGGCTGGCTGTAGATAAAACCATTTCAACAACGAACACTGGTTCGTTGCAGACAACACAGTTTTGGCAGCGAACACCAATTCGGTATAAGCAACACAATTTCAGCAGCAAAGCAAACGCTGATTTGCTGCAGACAACACAATTTTAACAGCGAATGCTAAGTCGCTATAGACAACACAATTTTGTTATTAGTTTCCAACAAAGTCACCTGATTTTAGCTTAAACACACTCATGCAAATTCAATTCCAGCACATACTTTTTCAATTCCACCTGATTTTAGGGTTGTCTTCTTCTTTTTCTGCCCCAAAGTCCCAAGAACAAATGGAGATGTGGCATGGTTCATACCTCACAAATCAAAGTAGTTTTAGGAAAGAGGTTGACAATATTCTTCCCTTCTTCACTCGATTTTTCTTCTTCTTCCTTCTCGATTTCTCCCCTCCAATCAGCTTCCCACTAGTTCTAGACTCCCTCTCCTTCCATGTTTGTAGGTGTTCAGCCCTCCCTCTAGCTCTCCCTTCTCTCTCACATGCCTAAAGAGGCACATGCAACAAAGTTTGTTGAGCTCTCTTTGGAAAGGAGGAAAAGACAGGAGCATGGAGCTCATTTCGGGAAGAGGGAAGGGGGGCAAAAGCATGGAGCTCATTTTGGGAAGAGTGAAGAGTCACCTTTTCTCTCTCCTTGTATTTATAGCCCCCACAAGTGTGCTGGAGTGTTTAGGCGCTGGACCAAGGCTATCCTTATCCCCCTTTTGTGTTATCTTAGGTTGGTTTCTATTCTCATTCTCTCCTAGGATAGGGCGGTCCAACACCAATTTTTGTTAGGTTTTATAATGTCGCTGTCAATTCAGAAATCGGTAGCAAAATTATGTCGTTACCAATTCTGAAATCGACAGCCAAAAACTGTTTCAATGTCGATTCAAAAATCAGAAGCCAAAATGTGCCATTGTTGATTTAGAAATCGACAGCAAAAACTTTGTCACTACTGATTCTGAAATCAGCAGCCAAAAACTTTTCCGTTGCCAATTCTGAAATCAGCAGCCAAAATCGGCAGCAATGGTGGAGTCATTTCTGGCTGTACTTTTTTTGGGTGTTTATATTAATGAACTTGTATGAAATGTGAGATGAAATGATAGAATGCATGGATTGTGACCTTGTTGAACTCCTAGGAACACACTTGTGCTGAAATAGAATTCATGTTGATGTTAATGATTTGATTTTGTTATGTGATTGATAAATTTGCATGGTTATGAACCAAGTGAATGAAGGTATGGTTGTAGCATGTGGTTGTGAATATACTTATGATTAAAAAATGATGAATTGCACATATACAAATTACGGAGAAATGGACAACAATGTCCAGCCATAAAAAAAAATAAAAACCATAAAATGATATGTCATGATGAACACTGTAGGAAAAACAAGTCATATGATAGAAATGAAACCCTTGTGTAGTATAAAATTGATATTAAATTGTGTTAATATGTTTGTCATGGTGCCATTTAAAACATAATATGAATGTGTGTGGCAGCTCTAGGTGTCAACCTTGAAGTGATGATTAGGGGATTCTTTGGAAGAATATACATGTTGAGTTTTGATTGTGCATTGTTGATGGTCTTGTGATAAAATTTGAACGTGATTGATTTTTCTATATGTTCAAACTTGGTTGGGGGTGAGCTATAAAAGGGGAAAGCCTAGCGTAGACTTCATGTTTAGCCCAGGGGAAGAGTAAAAATCAAAAGTGACTCAATTGTCGTTGATGATTTCTGAATCGACAGCGACACGGGTTGCGTTGACGATTTCTAGTTTAGCAACAATGCAATTATCATCAATGATTTCTAAGTCAATAGTAAATTATGTGCGCTAATGATTTTACGCGCCAACAGTAGAACTGAATCGCATTGATGATTTCTGGGTCGGTAACGACACAGTTTTCATCAACAATTTCTAAGTCAACAGTAAATTATGTGTGTTGATGATTTTATGCGCCAACAATATAACTGAATCACGTTGATGATTCCTAGGTTGGCAGTGATGAATTTTCGTTAATGATTTTTAAGCCAACAATGAATGTATTCATTGACGATTCTAGGCATCAGCCGTGAAAGTAGTTTTTGCGGACGATTTCTGCGTCACCTGCGAATTAGTTTTTGCTAATGATTTCTATGTGACCAGCGACCTAGTTTTAGCTGACGATTTATATGTCACTGGCAACCCAATTTTTGTTGTCAACTTTCTGTGACAGCAACGGCTTAGTTCATTGATGAATTCCATATCAAAGATGATTTAATGCTTGTAACGATTTCATTGTCTGTTTGATCTAAGTCACTACGAAACTCAAGAATTAAACACTAGAACGCCCATGAGTGGCCACATTAAATATGAAGAGAAGTGTTTGATATGATGATGTTCATTGAATGATTGTATAATGTGTGGAACACTTGAATGTAAACATGTGTATTCTTGGGATATGTATGGTGATGATTATATGGTTACTTGATATGAGTTTGCTGATTACAATCATTTGATATGTTAGGTGATACGACCAAGATCAGAATTTTGACCGAACAAGGGCACTCCACAAGAGGAACAAGTAGGTGGTTTCCATCCTCTCCTAGCATAATATAAATTCTCTAAATTAATTCATTACGAATGATTTAGTACCATCTTGTGATAAATAAAAAAATTACTTATAGAACACTTGATTGAGTATGATGATTAGTTTCAGCTAATAGCATCCTAGATGGATGGTCAGGTTGATTATGAGGATTAGTGTAAACACTCAATCAATAAAAGTAGTTTTCATTGACAATTTCTGAGTTAGCCGAAGCTAATCAATCATTTGTCCCGATCATCCATTTGGATGCCATTAGCTGAAGCTAATTATTTATTCATTCTGGTCATCCACTTAGGATGCCATTAATCAAAGCTAATCAATCATCTATCCCGGTCATCCATTCGAATACCATTAGCCGAAGCTAATCAATCATTTGTCTTAGTCATCCATGTAGATGCCATTAGCCGAAGCTAATCATTTGCTCATCCCAATCATTCATTGTGGATGCCATTAGCCGGATCTAATCAATCATTTATCTTTGTCATCCATTTGGATGCCATTAGCCAAAGCTAATCAATCATTTGTCCTGGTCATCCATTCGGATGCCATTAGCCAAAGCTAATCATTTATTCATCTCGGTCATCCACTTACAATGCCATTAGCCGAAGCTAATCATTTGTAAGTCCCGGTCATCCACCTAGGATGCCATTAGTGAGTCCCGACCATCCACCTCAAATGGGTCATTTTAGAACACTAACATTTTTGTCATTGTTTCAACATTCATTAAGAGCTCGATCAACATTTCATAGTCGTTTCGACAATCATCAATAATTCAATCAAACACTTCATCGTCGTTTCATCATTCAATAAGGATTTAATAAAATATTATCATAAGTAAATCATTTCTAAACATAAACATCATACGAGAAAAAGGTGGAAACCACCTACCTGCTCCACTTGTGGGTTGTCCTCATCCTGGTGATGGTCCGATCCTGGTCCGATCCTAGCCACACTACCTAAGACATCAATGGTCACAAATTAGTACATTTGCATCTTTAAATCACATTCATCACCATACTTATTTAATGAGTCCATATGTACACATTCAAGCATTCCACATTTTACACCATTATACAATGAAATTGTTACAAACATTTAAGTCATTTCTGCCCAGGGGTTTATTGCAAAAAATTGGCAGCGAAACTAATTCATCGCTGGCCACACAATTCAGCAGCGAAAACTTATACAATGTAGGTTGTACTATTCAGCAGCGAAAACTGGTTCGCTACCGGCAACACAATTCGGCAGCGAAAATTGTTTCACTACAGTCATCACAATTTCGGCAGCAAATGCTACTTCGCTGCAGTAAACACGCTTTTGGTAGCGAATGCTAATTCGCTGCAGGCAACTCAATTTCGGCAGCAAATCACACTTCTGCTGCAGGCAACACAACTTTGGCAACGAACGTAGATTCACTGTGGAATACACAATTTGGCAGCAAACACCTGATTCGCTGCGGACAACACCAGTTCGGCAGCGAACACCTAATTCACTGCGGAATATACAATTCAGCAGCGAACACTTGATTTGCTACGGAGGACACAACTTCAGCAGCAAACACCTGATTCGCTGTGGATGACACACGTTTAGCAGCGAACACCTGATTCGCTGCGGACGACACAGTTTCGACAGCGAATACCTGATTCACTGCCAACAACACAGATTCGGCAGCGAACACCTGATTTGCCGCGGAATACGCAATTCGGCAGCGAACACCTGATTTGCTGCGGAATACGCAATTCGGCAGTGAACATCTGATTCGCTGCTGACAACACAAATTTAGCAGCGAACTCCTGATTCGTTATGGAATACACAATTCGACAGCGAAAACCTGATTCGCCGCTGACAACATAAATTTAGCATGGAACACCCGATTCGCTGTGAAATATACAATTTGACAGCGAACACCTGATTCACTGCGGAATATAGAATTTGGCAGTGAACACCTGATTCGCTGTGGAATACACAATTTGGTAGCGAACGTTGATTCGCTGTAGACAACATAGTTTGCGATAGCGAACACTAGTTCGCTGTGGACTACACAACTTCATTTAGCAAGGTTTTTCTGAATTCATTCATTCCATGTTTTCACTTACATTATGGTAATACATGAACACCATCACGAGCAATTTCATAATTCACAAGTGTTCATTTTTGGTCATGGACTTAATTCCCTTAAGGTGTTCGTCACAGTGAATTCTCTCATTGTTCCCTTAATCCTTATGGCTGGACATTGCTGCCCATTACACTTAGCTACACCTGCAAATCATCATATTCACAATTCATTCTCCACATTCACAATTACACATGTTCATTCATTAAACAAACCAAACCAAAGCATTATATGGTGTGGTTCCTGTTTCAGCTGCAGCATGTTTTCAAAATTCATTCCACCACCTTTCCATATAATTTCATCAATCAAATATGCAGAATTTACATCATCAACACAAGTATGATTCTATTATTGATTCAAAAATGTTCCTAGAAGTCTCACGAGATCATCATCAATGCATTTTTTCACTTTAATTCATAATTTGTCCAGCCCTCACCATGGTCGACCCTCCCCTAGGTTAATTCATTCAAAATCATTCATGTATCTTGAGTAAGGGTCTGTGCATGTGTTCATTCATCTTTTATTCTACATAGGTCTGTCCATTTAGTTAAGATTCCTTGAGTTAAGGTGCAAGAACACCACCCCTTCCATTTTCGAGTTTTCTCTCATTTCCCTTTTGTCTGAAATCTGGGGTAACAGCCAGCCAAGAGAAGGATATTGGTTTTACCTCATGTTTTTAAACAGTCTTTGAGCAGGTCTTGGTGGTATGGTTCTTCCCTTAAGTCTTGGTTTTCTGCCTTCTTCCTCTGCTGCTGTTTCTAGCTGGCCTTAGGCTCTTTTTTTTCCATGATTTCAGCTGTTCAACCTTCCCTCTCCCTCTCCCTTCTCTCTCATGCCCAAGAAGGGCACATGCAGCTGAGGTTTGGTCAAGTTTTTCTTTGGAAAGGGGAAGAGAAGAAAGGGCATGCTACTAGGCACATGCAGCAGAGTGGTTGAGCTCTTTTTGGGAAGGAGGAAAGAACAAGAGCATGCAGCTCATTTTGGGAAGAGGGAAGGGGACAAGAGCATGCAACTCGTTTGGGGAAGAGTGTCTCTCCCTCTCTCTCCTTGCTGCATTTATACCCCTCTTAAATGAAAAAAAGGGGATGTTTGGACGTTGGACCAAGGTTGTCCTAATCCCCTTTTTGGGTTATCCTTGAGCTGGTTTCCATTCCCCTTCTGCCCTAGAATAGGTCGGTCCAACAATAATTTTTTTTATTAGGTTTTACAGTGTCGCTGTCGATTCAGAAATCGGCAGCCACAAACTATGGCCCTGCCGATTCAAAAATCGGCAGCGAGAACTGCGCCGCTGCTGATTCATAAATCGGCAGCTAAACTGTGCCGCTGTCGATTCAGAAATCGACAGCCAACTATGTCGTTGCCGATTCAGAGATCGAAAAACCAAAAACTGAGGCGCTGCCGATTCAGAGATGGGCAACCAAAAACTTTGCCGCTGCTAATTCAGAAATCGACAGCAAAAAACTGCACCGTTGCCGATTCAGAAATCAGCAGCCAAAAACTGTGTTGCTGCCTATTCAGAAATCGGCAATGAGAACTGCGCCACTATCGACCCATAAATCAAAAGCTAAACTGTGCCGCTGCCAATTCAGAAATCAGCAACCAATTAGGCCGCTGCCGATTCAGAGATCGGCAGCCAAAAACTGCATCGCTGCCGATTCAGAAATCGGCAATGAGAACTGTGCCAGTACCGACTCATAAATTAGTAGCCAAACTGTGTCGCTGCCGATGCAGAGATCGGCAGCCAAAAACTATGCTGCTACCGATTTAGAGAACGGCAGCCAAAAACTACATCGCTGTTGATTCAGAAATCGGCAGCCACAAACTGCGTCGCTGCCAATTCTAAAATCAGCAATGATGGTGGAGTCATTTCGGTTTACTTCTTCTTTTTTGGGGGGTGTTTTCAAAAACCGAAAGTAGAAGGGAAGAAAAATTGTTAAATCCCTTCCTATAGCTATTAAAAACTGCGAGCTATGAACCAAAGCCCTTCTCTACCGGTTCTTATGACTTTAGGACCAAAAAGAAGAAGAAAACTCCAAGTAAATGGCCTAGAATTCTTACACCAGCTACTAAGGAAATCTAGACTAGAAAAAGGGACAAAAATGGGGTTGAATGGGGACCTAATTCCAAAACATGTAACAAAAAAATGGATAATTTTGAATACACAAACTAAAAAGAAGGGTTGGCTATAGTAAGGGCTGGACTGAATGCAAATGTTATGTGACATTATGCATAGATTGTGACCTTGTAAGAACCTTATGCTATGCTGGAATCAAAACAGAAAGTATATTGGTGCTAATGACGTGAATTCTGCTTGTGTTTGAAGAAATTGTGCGATAATATGTTAGAATGATGTTATGCATAGGGTTGTGTTATCATTGAACCTTAAAATGCATGTTAGAGCTGAAAACAGAAACCATATTATGTTGATGCCCAAATTCAGTTGTGATTGATGAAATTGCATGGTTATGAACCAAGTGAATAAAGGTATATTTGTAGCATGTTATTGTGATAAAAATGACAAATTTCATGTGTAAATTAGGGGCCAATGGACAACAATGTCCGCCCAAAGGGAAGAGGGGGAAACAATGAAGGGACCTTGCATGATCCTTAGAGGGATAAGACATAGGATGGAAATGATATCCTTGTATGATGTACATTTATTAGTAGGTTATGTTGATGGATTTCGCATGATGGAACTGAAAAACATTGAAGGTATGATGGTGTGTACTGACGGTTTATGCGTCAGTCGTAAATCATATACGCTGATGATTTCAACATCAACTGTGAAATTGTGTTGCGTTGACGATTTTCAAGTTGGTAGTGACTCGGTTTTCATAAATGATTTCTGCGTCAATCGCAAATCATATGCACTGATGATTTCAGTGTCAACTGTGAAAATTATGTGGCATTGATGATTTCTAAGTCGGCAGTGACTCGGTTTTCTTCAATGATTTTTGAGTCAGCAATAGCCTATATGCGTTGGCGATTTCTGTCGAATTTTGTGTCACCAACGAATTAGTGTTCGCTACCGAATTCTGTGTCGCCAGTGAATCAGTCTTCGCTGTTGAATTGTTGTGTCAGCAGCGAATTAGTTTTCGTCGTCGAATTGTTGTGTCAGCAGCGAATCAGTTTTCACTGCCGAATGTTGTGTCGCCAGTGAATCAGTCTCCCTGTTGGATCCTATGCCCTTAACGAATCAGGTTTCTCTGTCGATTTTTTGTGACAGACTTCGACGTCAAAAATGACTTAAATGCTTCATGGTATGATGGTGTAATATGTGGAACACTTGAATGTGAATATGTGTATTATTGGAATATGTATGGTGACGAGTTATGTAATTATCAAACGCAAATGTGTTGATTTTATGATCTTTGATGTGTTAGGTGGTGCGACCGGGATTAGACCTATGATCGGATAAAGACACCCCACTAGAGGAGTAGGTAGGTGGCTTTCACCGCTTCTAGCATAACATTAATTCCCCGAAGTGAATTTGTTATTAAGTGTCTTTTATTGTGTTATATAGCTTGTACCAAACTATTATGGAATGTTTGTACGGATATCACGAAAGATCTACTATTTTGATATAATGAATGTTAAATGGTTACAAAAAAATTTTACGAGTATTGTGAAAGATTTTATTTGTGTTATAATGAATGTTAAACTGTTATAGAATGTTTGTACGAGTATTAGTAAGGAATGTTAAATTGATATGAAATGTTTGTATGAGTAATATGAATGATCTACTATTGTGATAAAATGAATACTAAACTGTCATAGAATGTTCAATGAGTATTATGATTAGCTTTGGTTAATGGCATCCTAAGGGGATGGCCGGCATGAATTGATAATTAGTTTTAGCTAATGGCATCCGCGATGAATAGCCATGTTGTAAATCCCAGGAAAAATCAAGGCTGGATTAAATTAAAGAAAATAAACTAAACTAAAAAGAAGTGGAGACAAAACAAATACACTTAAGAAAATGGGGCCTAAATGAAAATAATAATAATAATAATAAATAAATAAATAAAGATCTGCACCTATCATAAAGAAAGAAAAGAGGGAGTTTTTGTATCCATTTTTTTTATAATCAAGAGAGAAACACAAAAAATTCCAAGAACCCATCCAAGATTAAAGGTTATTCGTAGAATAAACACTAGTGGGCAAGGGATTAACAAGAAAATTTGAACAAGAAGAGATGAGGGAAGGGTCAGCTGTCATTAGAAAAAAAAGAAGGGAGTTGAAGATCGAAACCTTGATTCATACGGGTAAGGTGTTCTAAACATGGTTTTATGAGTTGTTTCAAAGTTGATTATAAATTGATGCCTGGATGTTGAATTATAGTTAGGGTTCTTAGAATTTAGGGAAAATATACGAGTCGCTAAATTAAATAACTTCAGGTGTTGTGTGTATTAAGGTTGACGAATCTGGACAGTTTCATCTCTTAACTTTCAGAGGGATTTCGGGTAGGAGGATGAAGGAATAAGGATCAAGTTCCTCATAGAAATTGTAGTTTTAGATGTCGACTAACTAAGAAAATTGATCTTGCTCAATTTGAAGTTATAGAACTCCAGCTATAGGTCACCAACCGAGACTGGGTCACGACAGACCCTGTAGGGTAATAGGTTTGGTTCGTTGATAAACAATTTTAACTGCCTTGGAGGCAGATCTGGGTTCTCCTTCCTGCAAAGAACTTATAGCCTTATGTCTTAGCTTCCAACGAGACTAATCTCGCTTGAAACGAAGTTCTATAACTCTAGATACAATTAAAAATCTGAGGAGAAGTTGGACAGTAAGAGTTCAAATGTCTAGACAGTAACAGTTCAAAACAAGACAGTGACGGTTCAAAAACAAGACAGTAATAGTTCAAATATCTAGACAGTAACAGTTGAACAGTAACAGTTCAAATATCTAGACAGTAATAGTTCAAAACAAGACAGTAACAGTTCAAAAAACAAGAAAGTAACGGTTCAAAGGTCTAGACAGTAACAGTTGGACAGTAACAAATCAAATGCTTAGACAGTAACAGTTCAAAATAAGACAGTAACAGTTGTACAATAACAGTCCAAATATAAAGAAAGGAATGATAACTATGGCTAGACAAATAACGACAATATTAATGGGTGAAATGAGAAAAACATAAAATATTAAGAAATAACTGAAAGAAAGACTTATTGATTGTTGATATGGTTACTATAAAATATATCCCGGGTGAGGAAAATTTATGAGATAAACCTGTGATTTGCATGAGGGACCACAGGTGTGGTGCAACAGCAACAGCAAGGGAGCACGAGTAGAGCTTCTATTGCAGGTAGGTGAATCTCACCTATACTTTCTAAGTTAAATTCCATGATTTAATATATATTACCGATATGAAATGTGAATTACTGAATGTACGTGTAATCAAGGTGAAAGGTTGTTGTGTGAATTACCGAGTGGTGAAATCATCGTTGACAAAAGAAATATGAAAAGTGTGATTTGAGGCATGAACTAGCATACATTTAGTGTATGTTAGGATCCCGGGTAAGGGGATCGAGCATGTATTGACTAGCCTACATTTAGTGTATGTTAGGATCCCGAGTAAGGGGATCGAGCTGGTATTGACTAGCATACATTTAGTGTATGTTAGGATCCCGGTAAGAGGATTGAGCATGTATTGTCTAACATACATTTAGAGTATGTTAGGATTCCGGGAGAGGGGATCACCATGTAATGGCTAGCATACATTTAATGTATGTTAGGATCTCGGGTAAGGAGATCACCTTTCATCGACTACTACAGGGTGGTGATGATGATACTAGTGAAATTGGTATTGGTAATGTGTTACGCAAAAATAATCATGGTTAATCTTATAAAGTCGAAAATGGAGGTTAATGATGGAAGAGGGAACGATTATTAATAGTTGAATAAGGAAGAGATTCTAATGAAAAACCATAAGGGAGAAGTGAACAAAATATGAATGCATGTTACCCTTTTTAAATTATTAGATATTCATGTTGTTATATTTATTGTGATATTCATATTTCAATAATATGCATTTTGTTTCAGGATCATCGCATGCACAACAGGAGTAGATCCTAGCTTATGTTTCCATTATTGTAATCTAGGTTCTAGGGAGTATACCCTTATATTTTGTAAACATGAAAATGTTTGTATAATTGAATTTGTATATGTAAATCCCGAGAAAAACCAAGGCTGGATTAAATTAAAGAAGATAAACTAAACTAAAAAGAAGTGGGGCCAAAAAACGAATACACTTAAAGAAAATGGGGCCTAAATGCAAATAAGAATAATTATAGAGCATAAATACTCCTATTCTCACCAAAAAAACAAATATGCAGCTACGTAAAGAAAGAAAAGAGGGAGTTTTTATATCTATTTTTACAAATCAAGAGAGAAACACCAAAATTTCAAGAACCCATCCCAGATTGAGGGTTATAGGTAAAATAAACCTTGGTGGGAAAGGGATTAACAAGAAAAATTGAACAAGAAGAGAAGAGGGGAGGGTCGGCTGTCACTAGAAAGAAAAAGAGGGATCGAAGCCTTGATTTGCACCAGGTAAGATATTCTAAACCTGGTCTTATGAGTCATTTCAAGTCGATTATGAATTGATGCTTGGATGTTAATTTATATATTGAGTTCTTAGACTTGAATTGAGGAAAAAGTATGAGTTGTTAAAGTAAAGAACTTCATGTGTTGTGTGTAAATGGAAAGGTTGATGAATCTGGATAGTTTCGTCTCTTGACCTTCAAGGAGATTTTGGGTTGGAGAATGAAGGAATTAGGATCAAGTTCCTTCATAAAAATTGTAGTTTTGGATGTTTCCTAACTAATGAAATTGGTCTTGCTCAATTTGGAGTCATAGAACTCCATTTATGGGTCACCAACCGAGACTGGGTCATGACAGACCCTATAGGGTAGCAGGTCTGGTTCATTGATGAGCGATTTTAACTATCTTAGAGGCAGAACTGGGTTCTTCTCAAAATATAGAACTTGTAGCCTCATGTCTTACCTTTCAAACGCCATAAATATCGCTTGAATCAGAGTTCTATAACTCCAGATATAGTTAAAAATCTGATGAGAGGTCAGACAGTAACAGTTCAAAAATGGACAGTAACAGTTGGACAGTAACACTCCAAGTGTTTGTTGATGAGCGATTTTGACTATCTTAGAGGCAGAACTGGGTTCTTCTCATAACATAGAGCTTGTAGCCTCATGTCTTACCTTTCCAACGCCACAAATTTTGCTTGAATCGGAGTTCTATAACTCCAGATATAGTTAAAAATCTGAGGAGAGGTCAGAGAGTAACAATTCAAAAACGAGGCAGTAACAGTTGGACAGTGATAGTCCAAGTATAAAGAAAGGAATGATAACTAGGATTGGACAAGGAACGACAGTAATAATGAGTGAAATGAGAAAAACATAAAGTACTAAGAAATGACTGAAAGAAAGACTTATTGGTTGTTGATATGGTTATTATAAAACATATCCTTGAGTGAGGAAAATTTATGAGATAAACCTGTGATTTGCAGGAGGGACCACAG
>Ga0325403_1002617_pt1 | contig 16049 bp, 6 predicted proteins | sample PopdelMetagenome_19_FD_205665 | JGI IMG/M metagenome (GOLD analysis project Ga0325403, IMG submission 205665) | Populus deltoides microbial communities from Bellville, Georgia, United States - Xylem-PdKOR-R4 | ecosystem: Host-associated > Plants > Phyllosphere > Stem > Wood/Secondary xylem...
TTCGTCTTCCTCTTTAGCATTTGTGTGTGCTTCCCTGAATTAAGGCCAAGTTTAATGCACAGATGCAGTTAGAAAAATCATGTCGATTATGTAAAGAAGCCGAACATAAAGGATTTTGATTTTCTAATGCTCCACGAGCACATAATATGAAAAACAAATAAATGGAAACTGCAAATTGTGATTATTAAACATACCCTTTATGCTTCCCTTGACGCTCGATCACGTAGTATCGGTTGGAAGACAGTGGCTGATTAAGCACAGGGATGAAGATAACTTGGTTACTACTGTTAGTAGTCGTCTGCCCATTATTACTCTGTCCATTATTACCTGTGGTTGTGGTGTAGCTAACTGTTAGATTCTTGTTCTGCGGGAAAGGCAGGTCTTTGACAAAATCGATCTTGGAGCAGCAAAAACAACAAGATCAACTTCTTCATCTTGTATTATCAATATACCAGAATTTGAACCTTCAGGAGGAGCTGACGAAAGAGCTGAGGGATTTCTTTTGTACATCGAAAGAGGCCTAGTCACATACATTTTTGTTCGAAAACTTTCTTTTCTGTACTACTACTTTTCTGCTTTGAAATTTGTAATGATAAGGAGTATTTCTTAAAGCAGTATTTATCTCAGCTTCTTAATCTCCATGTCTAGATATATATAGAGAGAGGGGGGGGGGGGGGTGTCAAAGAGAGAAACTGTGAAAAGTCTATAACAGGCACGGGCAATTTAAGCAAGGAATAAGAATCCTAGCAGAGGTAAAACATAGACAAGTAAAACACGGTTCTGTGATATTTGTAGGCGGTCAAACCGGTTGATTAGTATTAATTGGATCCAAAATGTGTAGCAGAATTTGTCAACAAAAGAACAGACATGGACGAACAACACGACAACTGCAAGGAGGTCCAGAATCTTACAACCTTGCAGCAAACCAAGGAACAACACGCTGTTACTTAAGGGTGACCTGATTGGATGTTCCAGGTTACGGACCAGTTACATTCTTGGCCTGACCCTCGACTAATTCTTATCTGCTGATACTGTGGATAAGACCAGTTGACATCAGGTTTCAGTGTTAGAATAACTAAAGAAAGTGTGCACATCACTCTGTTCCTATGTTTGACCAAAACAAAAAAAAGGGTTCCCATATCAGAGCATTTCGAGGAGCCATGGAAGCTTGAAAATGAGGATTAAAAAAGGGGGTCAAGGTCTTGTTAACGTGTTGATTAAACTTGAATCCTTCTATGACTTTTTTTTATGACTTGATATCAAAGTACCAGGCGTTTTTTTGTCATCACAGCTCTCCTTCTCCAGAAAATCTCCACTCGGCCTGCGAAAACACAGGACACACCAAGTGTCGAGACATAATTTGTTGTCTTTCAATAATCTCTTGCCAATTGAGGTTTAAAAAATCGATATGTTGACGAATTAAATAGTAGTACGAGGTACCCAATCACCTCAATAATCTCCCATATAACGAAATAGAAGAAATCTTAAAACTATAGAGAGAATTATGGTTTAATAAACTCTAAAAGTAAATAATTGAATATTAATAGAAAATTGTTTTGAATAGGAAGCTAAACTGACTTAACTAATAAAATTTATATTAAATTAATATTACAAATCTAATTAGAAAGGGATTCGGAAAATAAAAAAATATTAAAAAAAAATCAAAAAACATCAATCTATTATAATAAAAACGGGTCATTTATAAAACAAAATAGGTAGAACAGGATTGTAAAATTTTATCCAATTTAACCATTAATTATTAAATTAAAAATTTATATGTAAGTTGATTCGAACATTCATACTAATAAAAAAAAATATTTATTTTCATCATGAAGCTAAATTAACTCGTTTGGATTTCTTTATAGCTAGATTTGGACATATTGATATATTCTATGGACGTAAATACTAGATGTTTATATGGCATTCACTATTGAGAAATTTGAAGTCAGATGACAAAAAGAAAAGAGTTTCCTTTATGAGTGTTTTTTTTCTTCCCACAAAACCAACTTGAAGAAATCTCCTTACCTTGTCGAGCTTCTTGTTGTTGAAAACCAATTTACTAGATTTTTTTATATATTTTTATTATTATTTTAATATATTGATATTAAAAAATATATTATTTTAATATATTTTTAAATAAAAAAATCGTTATCATAATCTTAAAACAGCTAGTTAGATAAAAAAAAAATTAAAAAATTAAATAAATAAAAGTAAATAACGATTTTGACACAGGCAAAGTTAGCAAAGGTGGGGGGACACAGTATCAGCAGCACCTAACCAATACATGGAAAAAGAATAGGAAAAAATATTCCATCTGGCCTGAAGCACTTTTTGAGAAGGGGAATCAAAGTGCTTTCTGAGAGTCATCCTTGGTGTTGTACTGATGTAGGTACAATCCAAAATGCAAGTTGCAGATCTTATTCCCTCATTATTTTCAAATGGAGTCCATGAACTTGGATTTCTTTATACTTTTTGAAAAAGAAATAGAAAAGAAAATCAGCATGTTAATCAATGGGACGCATCATTCATTGACTACTGTTAAATTCCGTCTTCTGGCCGCCGTAACTTGGCTTTCATTCTTTCCCTGATTTAGGAAGCTTCTGTTTTCATTGCACAGTTGTGGCTTCAGGTCCATCATTCAAGACATTTTAATGAGATTTTTTATTCAGGAAGGTAACTGGTTCTGCCATGAGGATAAGAAGAGAAGGAAACATGACTTCGTAGAAAATCTAGAAGAGCATGGCCAGTGAGGAGACAGAATCTGCAGGGATCTGTGGACAAGCAGCTAGCTTTGTAGGAGCAACTTGATAGGAGGATCATAAGGTCATGAATCAGGAATATCTAAGAAGAAAGAGCACTAGAAGTACTACAATATGAAAGCTTTCAGAGAGACATTCATGAAAATTCACACATCAGCCTAAAAGGCATGCCCTCTCAACCAGTGCACATCCAAGTCAACCAATTGAGATGGAAAACAAAATATATTTCGAGTGATCATATTTCTAGTGAACTCAAGGCTGTAAGTTAACTTCTAACACCAGCAATTGCATAGAACTATCATCCATAAATTCTCCACACAAACATTTATGCCCTTCTCAGAATACAAGTAAACAATTTAATTCATGCTAGACCTCTAATTGCTCTTCAATCAAAGAATTGTACACAAATCTAGCAAATACAAGGTTTCTACAGCCGCCCGCTATTTGAATAAATGAGAGTGAAAATGAAAGTAAAATGACAATCTATACCTCAAAGTATTATCTATCCTTTCAAAAAGGCCCATCTTCGCTTTCATCCTAGTGTCCAGGACTTACTTGAGATTGCAGAACCTACCAGGCACTAGATATTTACGCGGCTGCGGCTGCGTTTTAATTAAAATGTAGTTGGCAATCGTTTGGTAATGAAAAAACTTGATTTATTGTGTCTGGGTTCCACGTGTTTTTTGCGGCTGAAACGTTAAAAATGAAAAGCAGGAAAATCATGCTTTCCATTCACTGTACATGCTAATTGCACTGTTCACCGGTACACTTTTTTTTTTTTTTTAGTATGTATTAATTTTATTAATATTTTTTTTAAAAAAAAATAGTTTAGAGTAAATTAAATTTATTTGCACTGTGATATGAACAATATATTTTTACCGAAAAACTAGTATAAAGTAAATTAAATTTACTCGCACTGTAATATCAATTTTATACATGATAATATTTTATTTAATTGTATTATTAAATAGTTTAATAGAATAATAAAAAATATTTTATATAAAGTATTATTTATTTCATAATGTAATATGAGTAATTAATTCTATAATATTTAAATTTAAAACTATCAATATTAATATATATTTTTTAAAATTATTTTATAACCTCAATTTCAAAAGCATTCTTACCCAAACACATTAAACTACTTTTTTTCAACCTCAATTTCAACCACAGTTTTAACCAAACACCTATTTTTTCAAACCAACTTCAATTAAAAGTACTTTTTATAAAACTACTTTTTTCAAACCACAACCACAACCACTACCGCAATACCAAACACACACTTAAACAGCTTCTGAATTTCGATCTCACTGGGAAAATTCAGACAAAGGTCTGAAAAAAGAGGTTGCTCTACTAAAATTAAAATTTTCCGAAATAGTTTGGTATATTTCAAAAATTCAGACAAATTTTATATATTTCTTATGAGAAAAAGAAAAGGCACTTGAGTTTTGTTTAACTATAAAAGTATAGAGTTCTGGTTGCGGTTGCTTTTTAAAGTGTATTTCATTTAGAAATATATAAAAATAATATTTTTTTATTTTTAAAAAATTATTTTTGATATCGACACATCAAAATGATCTAAAAATATTAAAAAAATATTAATTTAAAACAGATAAAAAATAAAAAATTTTAACATTAAATTTTTTTTTTAAAACACAATAATAAATTGCTGGGAAAAAGTGATTAAGGCTTTTGATTGAGAATCTATTGATTCATGCATGACGTAATCAAGATATAAAATAAGTTAATTTTTTCTTTTTAACACTTTATTTATATCTTGTTTTGTTTTAAAGTGATTTTCAAAAAATTGGTTTTTTATATTTGTTAATTATTAGAAAAAATTGTTAATAAAAAACACTATATAGTTGAAGGAAAATTTGATTTAGTTTTTAGAAAAATATTTTCCTTTAGTTTTAGGAGAAAAATACTTTTTAAAAGTTGTAAAAAATCTAAAAATACCTTATTATTTGTTAATTATATCAAATTTAGTCCTCACTATATATTTTGTTTTCAATTTTTTTTTAATTTAATTTCTTAGAATTTGATTTAATTTGTTTTTTATATCAACTATGATGTTTATTTTTTTATTGTTATTTACTTTTCTCTTATTATTATTTTTAATTGAATTTTTTATCTATCAAATTTAATTTTTATTTTATTTAAAATAATTTATAAGATTTGATCTTTATCCTTTTAATAAACTTAAAAAAAATATTAATAAATTATTTTTTAGCTTATTTTTTTTATAATATAGTTAAATACTGAAAAATATTTTTCAACTTATTTTTTATAATATTATTAAATATAAAATAATAATTTATTTTTTAAAAATCTACTTTCTACAAAAATTATTTTAAAAAAAACTTTTTCACCAAACAAAATATCTGAATCATTTAAAAAAACCTAACGTCAACAAATACGTTGTCAGAAGTTGGAATCAAAATTTCAACAACACGGGTTTGTCTCATTCAGATTCCTTTAATTTGAAAACGACATCTACTGACGGTCGTTTCGAAGAATTTTCGCGCATTCCTCCCTTACTTACCTCTCTTTCTCTCCCCGACTGTCCTCTTCCTGTAACTTCAGGTAGGTTCTCTCTCTTTTTAAAATTCTCAAATTTTGAACCTAGATTTTGTGTTTTTAATCACTATTATCTTACTGATACTTAAAGACTACTGTTGTAATCAGGTATCTTTTGATTTTTTTTGTTCAATTTGATTGTAATTTGCCTTTAATTTTACAATTTCTCGCAATTAGAGTGTAAAATTACAATTTGATATAAAAAATTTGATTTTTTAGTAATAATTCGAACAATTATTAATTAGTTTGTGAAGAAATAAGGCTATGCCTATGTGGTATTGGTAGGCTGGAAGATTTTTATATTTTATTGTAATCATGCATTCTCAAAAAATAAAAAATAAAAAAGAATATTAGGATTTGATTCTGTGATGTTTTTTCAGGTACGCTGCAGGGAGTTGGTTGGACTAAGTAGTGAAAGAGGCGGGGAGTGAAATTTTAGCTGCTATTAGGTACATTTATATATATATATATATATATATATATTTTGTGTGTTAGAGATGGGGTGGGGAAACATTTACAGGAGACGTGCGAAAGTATTTACATTGGCCATGATAATTTACATCGATTATAAGGTACGGATCAACCGTATTGAAAATCTGATTATGAGTTATTTATTTTGAGTGATGCTTATTGCTTATGCTGATTGTGGTGGTTGTCTTTTTTTATACTGAAGGCTTTACAAAAAAGAGAGAAATTCATCAAGAAACCGAAAAGTGATGCATTGTGGAAGAAGGCCCATGAGCGGAATGCTAAGCGTGGTTTTTAATTTGATGGTAGAGTTGGAAGGTTTGTGGGTGAAACTTGGACAGTATTTGTCCTCACGTGCTGACGTGATTCCTTCTGCTTTCATTTCAATTCTCAAGCAGTTGCAGGACTCTCTCCCTCCTCGTCCGTTTGAAGAGGTTTTGTTTTAGTCTTTTTCTAATAGATTTGGAAGTCTTCATGTGATTCAATGTGACTTTGTTGACTTGATGTTTCTGATTAGTTTTTATCTCATAATGTTAGCTGTTTATTTTCAAGCCATGTTTCTCATTGGCTGGTTATGTTAAAATTTTTGTTTGCACAGGTTTGTCACACTATAGAGAAAGAACTAGGGAAATCCACGAAGGAGCTTTTCTTGGATTTTGACGAAAATCCTCTGGCGACAGCATCAGTAAGATCCTTAGACTATATGTTTGTGCTAGGAAGTTAGTGCGGATGCTCATTTAGGATTGAAATTTTGATTTTCTTATTCTCACAAGGTGTGTACATTTTGGAATAATCTTGTTGTTCTCATGTTATATTCTATGCAGATTGCACAAGTCCATCGTGTGACATTAATTGATGGGCAGAAGGTGGTTGTTAAAGTTCAACATGAAGACAACAAAAAATCACATGGGAGGTTTGGAAACTCATTGGAGTTTGGCTTTTGAGATGCTGCATCAGAAAGCTAATTTTTCAGTCCTTATGGTTATTTTGCATGCCTTTTTTTTTTTTGCAGGATTTAAAGGATGCAAAATCCATTGTTGACTGGATAGCATGGGCAGAACCGCAGTATAACTTCAGCCCTATGATCAATGAATGGTGCAAAGAAGCTCCTAAAGAACTCGACTTCAATCACGAAGCAGGTAAACTTTGTCTTTTGCAATATTTCTGTTGATGAAATTCTGTCGATGACATCACAAAATTGTTATTTTATGTTCTTTTACAACCAATAGATAATAAATGTGAGTTCTGGCTGGGTCTGGATGAGGGTATTGAGATTTGAGATTCATATCAGGAGCTTGAAATAGCGATAATGCAATCCAATCATTGGGACAGTTAAATCTGATCATGTTTAGAATCCATACCAAGTGCAGCATCTTAATTTTTTATGGAATCAATGAAGTGAATGGGATGATAGCTGTGTGGTGTCAGCAGTGAGGATAATTGATGGTGGCGGAGGCAAGGTCGGCAGTTGTGGTGATCATATTTGGATTTTAGTGGTTGTATATATACTCTTTGAATGTGGAGGCAACAGCTTGGCTTGACGGATATGGTGCAATGAGGGTAGCGGCAGCAGCAATGATGGTGGCAATGTGAGGGTAACTTTAATGACAATGGTCAAGGCAGTGTGGTACTCTTTTGGTAGCAGTGCAATGGCAGTGGCATGGTTCTAGTGGTGATTTGGTGGCAACTCATGTGAAGACTTTGGCATGGTGCTGTTAGTGCTAATGGAAGCATTAGCATTGGCACTATGTTGCAGTGGTGAGCTTGGATGTTGTAGAGATGAAAGTGATGGTTGGCAGCTGTATTCAGCCATTTTCTAGCATGTTCATGAAAGTGAAACTCCAACTCAATATACTGAATTCAGTGTAGGACATTCCCAATCTATTTATTAACACTGCAGACACAATGCAAGGAATTTTAAATTCTTTAATCTCTTCCTCCATTTATATTCTCTTACTGTTTTTCTTATCAAGTACATCATTGTGTTTCTCTACTGTTCACTGTACCCTTCTCTCTTACTGATGCTGGTCTATTGTATTTGTAGAGAATACCAGAACCGTGTCAAGAAATCTTGGCTGCACAAGCAAATATGATAGCAACAAGCCCATCAATCAAGTGGATGTTTTGATTCCAGAGGTTATTCAGGTATCATTTTGCTCTCATGTTTTGATATAACAAAGTTGCTTGCTCGAGTGCAGGTGCAAAAGGATGAAATCCTAAAAATATATCTTGTCGTAGGAATTTTATTAACATTTCTCACTGTCTGGAACAAATATTAAAGGACTCATTGCAGGCATCTTCGTTGACATTTCTGAACCCTGACAGTTAACTACCATTCTTACAAAAAGAATCATGTGGGAGAAAAATGAACATTTTTATGTCATTCTGAAGCCTGGGCAGAGTGGAGTGGAGGAAAATGAATTATTTAGTTATGACACCATCGTGAATGTCTATACCATATACCCAAGTAAAACACATGCACTTACCTATAATTACTTGATGCTAGTCTCTTCACATGTTTTTAACCTAATACAGATGGTTTCTATACATATTTTCAATGAGTGGATCTTAAGTAGTGAATTCCTTCTAACCTTAACTGCCTGGTGCCTTTTTTGCTATTCTTATGTTGATAATGATCCTTAATCTTTTCACTCTTTCTGACTGTGCATCATGTTCCTCTCATTAACAGTCGACAGAAAAAGTTCTAATTTTGGAATATATGGATGGAATTCGTTTGAATGACTTTGAATCCCTAGAAGCTTGTGGTGCTAACAACCAAAAGATTGTTGAAGAAATCACACGGGCCTTTGCCCATCAAATATATGTTGATGGGTTTTTTAATGGTGACACTCATCCTGGTACACCTCTCTCTCTCTCTCAACTACTGCTCTAGTGTTTGCTTACCAACAGTATAAAAGGAGGAAAGAAAACTGAATCCCTGGCTGTTTCCTCAGACAAGGAAAGAAAAAGAGAATGTGTGTCCAAATTTTCTCTTGTTGATGTTTATGTAACACCTGCGATATGCTTTCAGGGAGCTATTTCAATGACTGAAATTTGTTTAGGGGTCTGAAATCGAAAATCAAAACATATGTTGTTTCTCCCATTTCTTTTATGCACGTTGCTCTACTCTTTCTTCTATCCTATTCTCCCTAATTGTGCCCTAAATCAGAATCAGTTTACTCTGTTGAATGCTTTTATATTGGTTGTGTTGCAGGTAATTTTCTGGTGAGCAAAGAACCTCCACATCGTCCAATTTTGCTTGACTTTGGGCTGACAAAGAGAATTTCAAGCTCTATGAAACAATCACTAGCTAAAATGTTTCTTGCTACTGCTGAGGTTTGTGAAAATCTTCCTGTCAGTGTACTGTCAATAATGTATCATAATCATAGAGCATCTGTGTAACAGATCTGATGATTAATTTTGTTGAGCAATAAAATAATTTTTTTCTTGCATGGGAGCGTTTTCTGTGTCCTAGTTTAGCATATTGTTTACCCTGTCTCTCTGTCTCTGCCATTACAGCATATGCTTAACCCATTGTTGCTGCTCCATATTTTGCTGAAATTTACTCAAAAGTGCACATTGGTCATTAAAATCAAATTACTGGTCAAGTATAGCTGAACATGCTCTATTATTTTCATAATCTTTCACCACTGTTATGCATAAGATATGCCAATTCAACTGGGCACAATATTTTTGGTTTTGTCATCACTCATATCTGTTTATATTTTTTTCTATTTTTGTTTAATTTTTCATTATAAAGTAAATACTATGCTTTCTCTTACATGGGGGCCATGTTGCTCTTTTGTCTTCCTTTTCTGAAATGGGACTTAAGCTGCGCCTGGACTTTCCTGAGCAAGCTATGGATTTTATCAGTGTCTTCTTCCGCATGTCAACATCTGCAAGTGAAGCTGCTGTAAGTATGCACTGCCTGCTTTTAGAGTTCTATTTTGATACCAGTGATTCCAATGTTTTACTGTGTTGCTGTAAAGGAATATGCCAAATTTTTGGGAGAGCAAAGAGCAAGAAACATGAAGGTGCTACAGGAAAAGATGAATCTCAGCCAAAAGGAAGTTAAACGATTTAATCCGGCAAGTCCTTCTATCACATCGTTCTACTTCTATCAATATTTTTCTTGATCTGTTTGTTGGCAATTTCATCAATATTTATTAACAATTGTTGGTTCAGATTGATGCATTCCCTGGTGATATGGTAATATTTTCACGGGTTATTGGTCTTCTGAGAGGTCAGTAATAAAATTTTTACACTGGTAGCAGTTAATGAGAAAACTTTTGCATTTCTTTACTTTTCCTTTGATGTGGGTTTAGGACTTTCTACCACAATGCTCGCATAGTATATCATGATATCATGAGACCATTTGCCGAATCTGTTCTGCAAGAGTAAAGTCTATCTAGAGCAATGTTCCAGTTTGTATAATGTCTTCGTTTATTGTTCATCTCTATTTGAACTTGAAATTCAATTGCCAGGAAGATTGCTAAGGGGCCATCAGAAAATGCACAGTGGATCAATGACACACCAGTTCATTCTGATGTGGAGGCAAAGCTGAGGCAGATTTTAGTTGAGTTAGGGAATGATGACAAAATACTTGGAATCCAGGTCTGCATGGTTCCATTTTTTTCTGACAAAGTAGCATAAATGAGAATCTTAAGAATAACTTGTTAACGACTGTAAAACTAATCCCTTATTTATTTTATACTGGTTTTTATGCTTTTGACATTGAAAAAATAACTGCCTTGTTTTCCTTTTATGGATTTGGGCACTCAGGTATGGGTGGATCCACGGGTTTTTGTGATATTAAAAACAGGTTTGCAATTGCAGTTACCTTGAACAAAATGTCACTCGGGACTGCAACTAGAAGAATTGTTCAGTTAGTTTGTTCAGAGCTAAATGTTCCAATCCCAGACGAGTTCTCTGTTCTTAGTGAAACCGCACCCGACGAAGAGTTAAGCATAGCGAGACCTGTGATTAACTGAAGACAAGGACTCTTATCATTGTCAACATGTACTATACTATCCACTTTATACTCAGCCCAAAAATACAGAAATTATTTATACTGAATACAATCGTGTCAACAGGAAATTGTAAGACATTTACAGCCATCATTTATAAGGTTATACGAGCAGGTTTATAAACCTCCAAGCTGCTTTAGCTCCTTTGCACACTCTGATACATTTGCTTTATGCGTTTTTAGTCTTTCATTCATGCTGGGGTGGATAGATGGGGTGTTGCTGCTGATATAAGGAAAACAATGGTGGAGGCCAGAGTTAGGAAGGTTCCTGCCTGCAGTTTGATTGATTGCATATGAAACAGGAGTTTATTCACTTGAATTTTGCTCTTGAGAAATAATAATGACAGCATATTGAAATCACAAGGCAAAGCTCAAAGCTTAACTTTCTGGTTCTCCTTGTATGAGTGGGTTCTGGACTTCATGTTGATACTTCTGTCACAAAATTCAGTTAGTGGTGCCGAATTTCACCATAGCTTGTATTTTAGTGTACCATAATAGGTGTTTGTATCTTGCACATAGCTTTTTCGTTTCATTGTGTCGGTCATGGCTGAGTATTATTTTTGTAATGCACATGGTGTTAAAAACTAGTGACAGCAGCTGAAGAAATCTCGTTTCCATTTGTGTTGCTAGTGATGATGCTCCACAGTCTGTCTTCTCCTCTGCCAAGCTTATTCAGAAGCTTTCATTAAATCTGTAAACTTTGTATTCAAAGATACAAAGAGGCTTTCTTTGTAGCTTCATGCTCAGTATCTTGGCGGCTTTCTCAAATTATCGATGGATACCACTTAAATTTGCCTGAATTAGACGATCCAAGAACCCCTTAACAATATTGTAATGACAATTGCTTCTTCCTTCTCGTCCATTTCAAAAAAGGAAAAAAAGAGTGGTTGCATCCCTTGATCCTCTTGAATAGAGAGTTCAACATAATTTATTTTCTTAGGTAGAATAATATTTTATTTAAAATTCCTAGGTTCAAAACTCACTAGGGAATATACAAAAACCATTTATGAATCTTATTTAATAACTCTGGGATTTTTCATTATTTTATTTGAATTCATATTTTTCTTCTTCAGCTAATTGACAAATGTGGATGGTCCAAGCCAACTTTTTTTAATTATTTACTCATTACATCAAATTATTTTAGCTAAATATTTTATCTCTATCTTCCTTTTTTATATATATATATATAAACCCCTAACAATTTCTATATGGGTGTAAACTATATCATTGACCTACACATATTTATTGCCCAGATTGGCAAAAATATATAATTTGATGATATTCACCTACCGATCTCTATGATTTATTCATTTGCAGTTCTCCATTTTTAATTTCTTAGTAGTATAGTATTTCCAAATTAATCTAAAATTTTCCATCAAAAGTAAAATATAATGTCGTTGTTTCTAAAAAAATAATAATTCCACATTAAGATTTTGATAGACTATTGATATATATCAGCAATTCACTGCGGGATCTTTCATCTCCCTTCCTTATAGTAGATACAGCTTGGATTTGATGGAAGAATTTGATTGATGGATGCCAGGACCCCCCAGGCTTCAAGGATGCTGGTGGCTCTTGGATTTAACTGATTGCTTTATTTGTATTAGTCTCGTTCTCTCTTTGGCCGCTGTGTGCGGAAAGAAATGGTGAAGACTGGAATTATGATTTATTTTTTTTCTTTAAATCGAACAAGTTACTTAATTGAAGAATATCAGGAACCTACAGGTTTTTGGGAGGTGTGTTGGGTCTAGGATTTCTCTTCACTGCTTTATTTGTTATCTAGCAAAACCTTACAAAAACTTTTCATCCTCCCATTCATGCCACCTCCAAAACTTTGTCATGCAAGAGATCAATCAGATCAAATAGAAGTAATGATAATAAAATGGGAGTGAATTTGATCAACACCAAGGGTTTTACAACAAAGTTGGCGGAACAAGTTCCCATTCAAAGAAAGAAATTCTAGTAAATGATACGTTGTTTCAGAAACCTTAGAACAAACTGTAGGCTGGAGAGTTTTGCGTTTGCATCAGATTCCATCCTTAGTTTACGTACTTGGCTGTTGCACATGCATCAGATTCTTGCTTGAAGTATAATGTCCCGAAAGAATGTATAAATTGAATGGTTTAAGCTGGCCATTGTTCATGATACCTTCCATAAGCAATTTTAATGACTACAAGGGGGAAAAGAATTCCCATCCAAAGTAAAAAAAGAATGATTTATGGAGTAACATGATTAGCTTGCTCTTGTAAATATTGGAATATTTCATCTGATAACTCGAAAGGAAAGAATAAAGGGCATTTCTTGGGGAAGACGAGTATCCCAAAAACCATCACGAAAGCAAAGCTCTTTTGCTTCAGTACATGAAATTAAGAGATTCCATGGCCTTTTCCAATGCACTATATATACATCAAGTAATAGATCATATGAAGCATCATCAAATCATAAGCTCCCCTTTGCATGCCCTTTTCATTTCTCCTCTTTTCTCAACCAATCAATTACTCCCTATATTGCACATTCCCAAATTTATAATCCTTTTATTTCAATTTTATCCCCTCTCAAGCGCGCATTCCTTAGTTCTGCATAATATGGCTGATGCTCTTGTTTCCGTAGTCATGGAGCAGCTGAGCTTAATGTTTGCTCAGGAGGTGCAACAGGAAGTGAGGCTCGTTGTTGGTGTCAAGAACGAGGTTCGGAAGCTTACCAGCAATTTTCAGGCCATACAAGCTGTGCTTGCCGATGCAGAGGAAAGGCAGTTGAAGGATGGCTCCATCAAACGTTGGATAGATCAGCTCAAAGGCGTATCTTATGATATGGATGATGTTCTGGATGAGTGGGGCACGGCGATTGCAAAATCACAAATGAAGGTAAATGAGCATCCCCGCAAGACTGCTAGGAAGGTATGCTTCATGATCTTCTCTTGCCTTTGTTTCAGAGAAGTTGGTTTGCGTCGTGATATTGCTCATAAGATAAAAGAACTGAATGAAACAATAGATGGCATTGTGATTGAGAAAGATAGATTCCACTTCAAATCATCTGAAGTGGGAATTAATCAGCTTGAACATCAAAAAACCACTTCTGTTATAGATGCAACAGAAATTAATGGTAGAGAAAAGGATAAAGATATGGTGATGAATATATTGTTGAGTGAGAGTAGTCAAGGACCAGCCCTCCGTACAATCTCTCTAGTAGGGATGGGAGGGATAGGAAAGACAACCCTTGCTCAACTAGTTTATAATGATCGTGTGGTGGAGTCCTATTTTGAGAAGAGAATATGGGTTTGTGTATCAGATCCCTTTGATGAGATAAGGATTGCCAAGGCAATCCTTGAAGGTCTCATGGGGTCTGCCCAAAATTTAAACGAATTGCAGAATTTAGTGCAACATGTACAACAATCAATTAGGGGAAAGAAATTCTTGCTTGTCCTAGATGATGTGTGGAATGAGGATTCCTCAAAGTGGGAGCAACTGAAAAACTCCCTTAAGTGTGGTTGTCTGTCTGGAAGTAGAATTTTGGTGACCACACGTAAGAGGAAAGTTGCAAATTGCATGGGCTCCTCATCCGCTGACATTTTAGAACTAGGACTTCTCTCTACAGATGAATGTTGGTCATTATTCAGTCAGTTTGCATATTTTGAAAAAAACAGTAGAGAGAGAGAAAATTTGGAAGATATTGGTAGAGAAATTGCAGCAAAGTGTAAGGGTTTGCCTCTTGCTGCAAAGAGTCTAGGAAGTCTTTTGCGCTTCAAAAGAAGCAGAGCAGAGTGGCAAAGTGTCTTGAACAACAACATTTGGGAGATAAAAGAAGCTGAAAGTAATCTTTTGGCTCCTTTATGGTTGAGCTACAATGACCTGCCCTCTGATATGAGACCGTGTTTCTCATATTGTGCAGTCTTTCCCAAAGACTTCAGATTTGAGAGGGATACTTTAATCAAACTGTGGATGGCACAACGTTTCCTTCGGGAAGCACCGAATAAAGAGATGGAAGTAATGGGTCATGAGTGCTTCGAAGCTTTAGCCGCACGCTCTTTCTTTCAAGATTTTGAGAAAGACGAGGGTGATGGCAGCATTTATGCATGTAAGATGCATGACATGGTGCATGATTTTGCACAAAGTTTGACAAAAAATGAATGTTTTAGTGTAGATATCGATGGTGCGGTAGAGTCGAAGATAGACTCTTTTTCTAGAGATGCCCGACACACCATGGTAGTGTTTGGAAATTATAATACCTACGCATCATTTCCCACAACCATTCATAGGTTCAAAAAGCTTCGTAGCCTGATTGTTGATGGTTATCCTTCATCGATGAATGCAGCCTTACCTAACTTAATCGTTAATTTGAGTTGTCTAAGAACATTGAAGTTGTCAGGATGTGGAATAGAAGAAGTCCCATCCAACATAGGAAAGTTGATACACCTGAGGCATGTTGACTTGTCTAGGAATGAGATCAGGGAGTTACCTGAAGAGATGTGTGAATTGTATAATATGCTGACTTTAGATGTCTCGTATTGTTCGGAACTTGAAAGGCTGCCTGATAACATAGGAAGACTAGTCAAATTAAGACATCTCAATGTTTCTAACGGGCAGTTTGTGAAGATGAGAGGAGTTGAGGGGTTAAGTTCTCTTCGGGAATTAGATGACTTCCATGTGAGTGGTAATGATAAAGAGTCTAATATTGGGGATTTGAGAAACTTGAACCACCTTCGAGGATCTCTTATGATAAGATGGTTGGGAGATGTGAAAGATCCTGATGAGGTTAAGAAAGCAGAAATGAAGAGCAAGAAACACCTCACTGATTTAGGTTTATTTTTTGAATCGAGGACAGGCAGGGAGAAAATTAACGATGAAGAAGTCCTTGAAGCCTTAGAACCACCTCCAAACATTTATTCATTGACAATAGGTTATTACCAAGGAGTCCTTCGGGTGTTTACATCTCATTGGATTAATAAACTAAGGGTTGTTAAACTCGTTGATTGGAGGAAGATTGAGAATCTGCCTCCTTTGGGGAAGTTGCCATCTCTTGAAGAATTGAGTGTAGGTCGGATGGAATGCGTGGGAAGGGTGGGGCGTGAATTCTTGGGATTGGGAGTTGATAGTATTGGAGAAATGACATCATCATCATCATCAAATACTATTATTGCATTCCCCAAGTTGAAAAGTCTTCTCTTTGGGTTCATGGAAGAGTGGGAAGAGTGGGAAGGAGGAGAAGGAGGAAATGAA
>Ga0325403_1002618_pt1 | contig 16048 bp, 8 predicted proteins | sample PopdelMetagenome_19_FD_205665 | JGI IMG/M metagenome (GOLD analysis project Ga0325403, IMG submission 205665) | Populus deltoides microbial communities from Bellville, Georgia, United States - Xylem-PdKOR-R4 | ecosystem: Host-associated > Plants > Phyllosphere > Stem > Wood/Secondary xylem...
AGTTAATGTAAGCTTCTTTTACAGTAACTAACTAGTTTTGTTGCACATATTTCACTGTGGATATAGATTTGAGATGTGAGTAATGTTTTTGTAAGTTTTTCTAGTAAAAGAGTAGGCAGTGGTGAACTTTTTTGAAGTGTTTTTAATTTCGGTTTAGCAGTCAATTTTAAAATCTCTCTGACAATATTATTTATATAGGATAAGTTTTAATTTGATGATGTTAGAGTTGGCCTGAGATGACCACGTTGATTTGACAGAGCAAAATATAACTCAAATAACCAATAAAAACATGGGTTAGATTAAAAAAAATTAATATAAAAAATTATTTTTGTTTTATTTTTGAGGTGGTGACCAAACAAATCACCCATAGGTACTCAGATTAAAAGAAAAAATAACAACCCAAGTAATGGGCATGATCAATATGTATTAACCCGGGTGGTTAGCTATTGTTTTTCTTTTCTGTATCCTTATTCTCTCCTCGGTTGGCCCGGCATTGAGCTTGAGTTGTAATTGGAGTCTAAATTGAAGAGTTATTAAATAATTAGTAATTAAATTGAAAATCAAGGGCTTAAACTAAGGTGAGATGAAATTTTGGACTTAATTGAAAGGTTCCTATATAATTAGAGACCAAAATAACCGAAGAGGAAAAAATAGCTTATGTGTCGACCCATCGTGCTCTAGCAGCACATGCGATGTCGTACGTCTTCCAAACTCAATCGTCCATGATGTTCCCAAAAACATCTAGACATTCTCTTCCATTACAGTTAGAGCATGTCGCATTGTTCTTCCCATGGAGGTGCCTACGACCTATTTATCTTTTCTTCTTTTTCTCTATTCTTTCATTGAAATCCACAATTTTTTATTGTTTTTTTTTCCTTTGAGGGATTGATTGTTTCCTAATGATCAATTACAGTCCCTCAAATTTTTATCTCTTGTAAAACACAAATCCGATCAATCTTTCACAAAATCAATCTTGAGAAAAATGGCGGAATGCTTTTTTTTTTTTTCATGAAATCAACTTTGATTTCTTAGAAACAAACCATAATATACATATAATTGTTAACAATTGCCAAAGTTAATTGTGCCCACCAGCAAGATTTGCTTACTTGGCTTCATTCTGCCATAGGATCAGCTTTTCTGGTTACTGATGGTTTTCATCTTACCTCTCCTGTTAACCAAACAACTAGATGTATGAGTTAACATCCATCCTCCCACTCTATCATATTCGTCATTTTCCCACTCCATCTTTCCTGAAAAACAGACGTTCAGCACATGAAGAACAGTAAGGTTTTTTATTATTATTATTATTATGCTAAATGCTTGCCGCATGAATATTCTGATACACACAGAGAGATGAATAAAAAACTTTTGCAGTGTTATCTCACAAGATGTTAGAAGGAAATAAATCTATAACGTCTGATTTTCCTCTTTCTTTCCTTTTTTTGTGTTCGTTTTCTCCTTTACCCGCTCATCTATGCTCCTGAAAATATCCGTAGTCAAAGGCCTGCAGCAGATTTTGGGGAAAACGGTAAGAAGAAGAGAAGGTCAGATACAAATCTGGCTACTCTTTTCAGAAAAAAATCGAACTGCTTACCTTTGGTCAGACAGAAGCGCATCTCCGTCCAAATGTTAATTCATGCATTGAGCTCAAAAGAATACTCTCAGAGCATCCACAACTTTCTCAGGCCTGTTAGTACCAGGACAAAGATTTTACATGAGAAAGACGGAGGGACAGTGGTTGTGCACAAAAATGAGGTAATATGATTAAATTACCAGTCCTCTTGTGGCATATGGCCAGCGCCTTCTATTAACTTAAGCTTCACAGCATTAGGGTTTCCTTTCTGAAACTCTTCTGCCACAGCCTGAGGCAGATACTTGTCTGCTATTCCCCAGGCAAGAAGTATTGGTTTATCCCATCTAAAGTCCAGAGAGGCCATCAATACACGAAGTCCCATTTGAATAAAACTAATTCACGTGCTGCACTACAATCTAAAAAAAGCTCTACCTACCCTTCAGATGCAAAGCCATCAGCGATTTGGCTTGCAATATCTCTGAAGTTGATCTTCCTCGCGGCCTCGAGCAAAGCTGAAACAACAAAAGTAAAAGCATGAAACCATTAATAGTCAAGACATTCATGTATGCTTACATCCATCACCAACTATTTGTTAACTGCTGGTTCTGTTGAAGAGTGAAGTCATTGAAATTAAAGGACAAAAAGAAAAGCAGAAGAAAGCAGTACTTGTGATATTTTAGCTTACACAAATCTTTAAAACAGTAGTTTAAATTGTATTATGGCACCATGTCTGTTTTATGCTGCTAATGATGTTTTTAGGACAGTTTCTACAAGATTAGAGCACGATTTCTTCTACCAATTGTCTGTTAAATTCGCATCTATGCATAAAAAATTGGAGATATATATCAGACTGCCTTGAAGTGAATAAATATTAGACAAATCAAGGGCTGGAAATAGCTAATCTGGACAATACTTGCTTAGTTCCTTTCAAAATATATCATTTACCATTTATCGCAAATTTACTAGCAAATGTCAAAGAAGAAATGAAATACAAACCAAACCCTGGTCCACTGCTTGCCAAATATGGTAACCGATAAACGTCGGCCTTTTCCAACTTCAGGACATAGCTGCAAAACAAGCGCATTCAGAGAAAGTAAAGCACGTATAAAAGTAATTGCTTCTGCAACATAAAGCAGCTCAAGCTCCTTGGGTACTAAGGAAAATGGCTAGCTTTACAAATCTTTAGGTGTCCCTCCATTGGCATGCTTAAATTTTGAGAACAGTATAGTGTCTGTGTCTTCACATCTGTGCTATCGTCTCTGCAAGCGTTAGCGCTCAGAACAGACTCTGAATTGCAGGCTTGCATGTATTTATTGATTTTGTTTGAAGGTAGTTTGATTACTTCCAGATGGTCATAAGGAAAGAGCAGCAGCAACAAAGGAAGAAATGCAAGTATGATTTGGATCATCTAGGCAAGAAATATAGACATTAACATGCAATTGACATTAGCTACTCGAGGGTAACGTAGAAGCAGTAACAAACTAAGGTGCAAGTTACACAGAGATCTGAGGACTGGAATTTGTTAATATAATATTGATAACTATTGGTGAATAATATAAAACTATTCACCTCACCTACAGTTTAAATTTTTAAGAACAAGGTAGAGCCTGCTTAACCTCACCTAATAGTTGAAATGGTTTTTGACATGAGATTAGAGTCTCTTTAACCAAGCAGTTACGAGTTTGAATCTTACCACTATCATTTTATTTGATAAAAATCAAGCACAAGGTAATGTGAACCTATATAAATTTCAAGCTTGAAGGGCTTTCACTTGAGGATGTATGTTAAAAAATAATATAAATCATATCTCGGGGCCCCACCTAACAATTTAAGTTATTAGATTGAGATGATTCTTTGAAAAAATATCAGAACCTTGTTCACCAAATGATAACGAGTTCAAATCTCACCTTGTAATTAATAAAACACCTGTATTGTAATTAATAAAACATTAAGCTTGAGATAGCAGTGTAGATCCGTGCAAGTCTAATTAACAAATATAGTGATGTATGAGGCACTTGAATAGCGATTATGACCTCCAACAGACACGAGTCAGAAATCTCAAATCTTGAACTGAGGTATGATCATAGGCTGCAGAATAGGTGTATTTAGAGATTCAGGTAAAACAACACGTTTGGAAACTTCATGTAAGACTCTTGCCATTTGCTTTCTTATTGGTTTAAGCTAAAAATACTAATGCACAGTGGAGCAGATTGGTCTCGGTACTAAAAATTAAAGGTTCAGTTCGAAATTATAAAAACTGAAAGCATATATTTAGGATACCTACGGGCTGCCTGCTTCAATAAAGCGCTCAGCCATGACAGCATTTTGGCAGGTAAATTCACCATACAGAGGAATCCTGGATGAACAAATTAAAGGAAGTGCAGGTGAAAAAAGCAGTGGGTTAGCTGGGCAGTGTCGGTACATTTAAGAGAAACTAAGAATCACATATATGGATAGCTTAAGAGCTGATATGGAAATTAGCACTTTCATTAAAAGGCACTGAACCTTAGCTGTTGAAATAGTCCAGGAACGGGAGATGAAACTGTCACCGGACTATTCAAAATTGCTAGTTTTGATATCTTGCTCTTGTTTTTCAGGGCCCAGGTCAATCCATATGAACCTACAAGAAATCCCTTTGGGAATATGAGAAGCATGTTAGGTATTGTTTACATGAATGGACTTGCAGCATTGATAGATTATCAAGCTTGAAAACCGAACCCAGACCAAAATGCAGACCTGGGAAGTTTTGTAAACCGAATAGGTAAAATATTATATGAAGTTTCATCACAAACATGCTAGCTTGTGTTCAGCTAATTTATTCAAACCTGAACAACAAGGAAGAAGGGAGATTTGACCCCCAGCACATCAAGTAATTTATCAAGTGCTTCGTGGAACTCCTTTTCTGCCACAGTAGAAAATTCTCGAAATGAGAGAAATGACGAGAATTAAAATGTTTGAAGTGCTTAATATCAGAAAACAAAACCTGTGTAGTCAAAGCCATATCCAGGTTGTGGCTTGTCACTGAAACCAAACCCTATCCAATCAGGTGCAAAGCAGTGGAACCCAGCATCTGACATCTATATAGGAAAAGGATAATTAACTTTACTATCGAAGAAATGTGTAATCTAGATGTAGATAATAGCTCAAGCAGGTAAGTTAGTTTTCTGTGTGAGTTGATGAAAAGGGCTTTCCATCTTTGATTCTACTCGTTTTCTCGAGGGTACTTGTTTTGTCTTTATGTGGCACCTTTCTTCTGAAGGAAAAGAAAATCCTAACACCACAGAGCACTGGTCACCTATTATTCAGGTACCTACAATCCTCAAGTTCTTGATGACAGCTAAATAAAGAAACTTAACACACAGTTAGATCTTGTTTAAGCAGATTTTGTTTGAAACAAAGGAAAAATTTGCCAAATTCCAGGCATTAAAAGGGTAGGTATTTCCATGCAATAAGCCGTGGTTATAGCTCAAGAACATGTGAATCCAGCAGAGTGGTAACCTACATAAAATCCTGAAGCACAATCTCAGAACCATGTTATCAAGCCATGAAGACAAAAACATCATCTCTTAAATTCTTCTGCAGAAATTGACCTTTCAAGTTACAGTTCAGCTCAGCAGGTGAGAAATTTGAAGAACTTTGCCGTAGAGAAATTTATATGAAAAAGTCTAGGCAGTTTAGACATTGAAAACAAAAGGAAAGTATGAAGATGAATTAGAAACCAGATAAGCAACCTGAGACATGACAACTCGATAACTGTAAGATTGTGCTGGCGCCCCATGTAAGAAGATAACTGTTCCACGGCGGCTGTCAGGAGATCCTGCCATCCAAACATATATTTTTCAAACAAGTAGTTAGAAACAAAAAGGAAGTACTGCTGGATTCCATAGATAAGAGTTTTACCAGTTTCTCTCACAAACCATATTAGATCCCCAGATTTTATGTAGGAGCCATTTTCCTTTCCCTTGTCTTCTATCCTCTGCAACAGAAAAGAAATGAATGAATGCTAGGATAAAGAATATATTTCTTTTTTTGACATAATGACAAGCACTACTGTTTTAACGAATTTTATTCAACTAAAAAGACTACATGAACAACACTGAAATGATATGGCTTCTTGAGCTCCTTGATTCAAAAAAACAAAGGATATATATGCCTTCGCTAAAAATGGCACTGAACGGTTTAATCGATTGCCACACAGACTCATGTTTCAAATTCAAACATTTGATATCACCTCAAATTACAATTCGACCCAGAATCTTATATTAAAATCTCTTAACAATTTCAAAAGGTAATAAAATGATGGTTATGTGTAACCCAAAAACTTGAAATATTTATTTCACTAAAACTAACAGGCTGGACAAAATTATTGAATGTTCAAGATTAAAAGGGGGCTTGAAAAACATCACTCTACATTGAAAACAATGAAGTAAAATCTTTAAAAAAAATCTTGCAAGTTAAGTTGTATATATGCATGATTGAGACAACTTAATTTAGTATTGCTAGCAAGCATAAGCTAAATAAGTATATAAAAGAATGCTTACATAGAGCATTTGGCCAACATTGCCATCCTCAGCAGGAGACTCAGGGAGCTGAATGGAAGAACGGCTGGAAGGATTATCAGTGACAAAACCAAAGGGGTTGAAAGCTGGTGCATCTTTGTCTTTTTCATTGTCTTGGCTACTGTCTGTGGCATTCGATATTATTAATGTCCCTCTTCTTCTTCTTCTACTTGAGATCATACTTGTTTTTGTGCCTGTATTAATGTTGCTGGTGGGCATAGAAGCAGGAGGAGGAAGAGGAGAGAGCAGAGACCATGTAGCCATTATTGGTTTTGCTTTGGGAACGTGTGTGAAGTGAGAGACATACAGTCTTTTCTTTCTCTTGTTTTTAATTTGAAGAAGTAATTAAACGGAGGCCACATTATTGTTATTCATTTATTTTGTGGATATAATTTGACAAAGGGCAGTTGTGTTCGTGGCCTCACGCGCTTTTCCAGTGGCTATTGATGATTCTGCCTGGATTCTATTAACGGGTTGAGTCATATAAGATAATGCAAAGATAATACAAATATTACAGAATAACCATTTCTTTACAGTTCTTAGTGATTAGAGAGTGACATAGTGAGTTCTATGACCAGGAGAGTGAAGATTAAGTCTTGAATTTTAATGCTACAGCTAAATGATAGCCATTTACAACAAAACTGCAAAGGACTTGGCTGTTTATTGCTTGCTTGTGCTAACATTGGTTGTTCATTCAACTTTTGCAGATAGAAGAAGGTTCCCAGAACAGTGAGCAGCTACGGGAGGAAGATGACCTTGAGATTGGGATTGAGGGCGATGGCCTTGGGAAAGAGGATATCGACCTGCCTGAAGGCAATGATCTTGAGGACAACTGCGAACAACTGTTTGATATTGAACACCATGTCCTTGAAAACAACAGAGCTGATGCTACAGTAGAAGGTGTTTCAGAATGGTGACTCCCAAAGGAAGGATTATCCACCACCTGTTGTGGGGATAGAGTTTGAATCGTATGATGACGCCTATAGTTATTATAATTGCTATGCTAAGGATTTGGGATTTGCTGTAACTGTGAGGGTTTTAAGACAAGCAAGGAAGCGCACAGCCATAGAAAGGAACTGGTTGTCTTGCCATGTTAAGGTTGAGGTGGAGGGTGGATGAAGTCAAGCCTGAGCACAATCACTTGTTTGATCCTGACCACAAGAAGCTAGATGCAGATGTGGAAGTACGGACAATTAAATTGTATCGAACAGCTGCTGTAGACCCACTGGGCTATGGAAGCACACAGCACGCCTCAAGTTTTATTTTGTTTTTGTTTTTGTTTTTCATCGTATCAAACATTATTCTCCATCAAACATCAACCAACAAACTCAAAATCCATCCTAGACATTGCTGCACAACCAACGTCAAGATCAAATAACTCTTATGGAAAAAATAAACAAACCATAGTCTCGTACTTAATCCTTTATTTTATTTTAATTCATAAAAACATGCCGTCGTCGTGGGCTTGAATTTATAGAAAATGAGAGAGAACTCTCTCTCTTTTTCTTTTCCCTTCACCCCCAATGCAAAAAGCTAAATTAAAAAATTAAATTAATAAAATATCTTTTTGAATAATATAAATATTATTTTTTTATTATATGCATTCTAATGATAAAATACTGAAAAACTATTTATATTTTAATACATTTCATGTTAAATTTATTTTTATATAATTATATAACTAATTTAGATAATTATTATTACTTCCTCTTAATTTTGTTAAAGATAACAACATAAATAAAAAATTGTTTTTCTTAACCCATATAAAAAACATAAAATAAAAAAGAAATAAAAATCATCACAAATATTAAATTAACAACAAAAGATTTAAAACATCAAGAGATATTAAAAAAATATAAAAAGTATTTAAATAAATTTACCTTTTAATTTCAGCTAATTAACACAACCGATGTTATTAATTAACCAGAGAATAATTGATTCTTATTTTTCTAAATTTAAGAAAAGAGTGAGCCACAATACAAGATTTAAAAAAAAACAAGTTTTTTTCCTTACTTTTAAAGGAAAAAAAACACTGTTGACCAACAGCTATAAAAATAGACGTTAGCAACGTTAATTCCATTTTAGTTATTCTACAAAAACCTGTAGAAATAGCTCTTCCCAAATTGAATAGCCATTTTGGTTTCTCTCTTGCCTGCTACATTGGAATGATAAAATAAAAAAACAAAAGTTAAAAGAACATATTTTTAAATTTGCCTCTTCATTTGCCTCACTGGTTGGAGATGCTCTGAATGCACTAATTTAAAGATGTTGTTACTTAAAGGTAATGTTTGATATTACAGTTGAATTGTATTTTTAAATTTTATTTTATTTTAAAATTAATTTTTTATGTATTTATTTATTGTTTTACAAGGTAATGTAAAAAATAAATTTTAAAAAATTAAAAAATATATTATTTTAATATATTTTTAAATAAAAACTACTTTTAAAAAGGAAAGTTTAATTAAAAAAAACGCAGTAGTATTTTTATAAATATGATCGGACAGGGCATCGATTGGAAATAAACCGAAGTTGCGAGGATTCGGTATAAATACACTAAAAAGAACGGCACCCATAAAGCAAAATGGAGGAAATTTCTTCAACTAAATCTTCTTCTCCCACTGAAGTCCCTCAGCTACTTTCTGAAACAAAAATCACTCACATAAATTTTCCTTAATCCTTGTTGGGTTTTGAAGCTGAGCTGGTGGTTTGGTGCTTCGGTTCTTTACAGGTAGAAAGAGGGGTCTCTCTTGATTTTCAGGTGAGTACTCATTTTGGTCGGAGATTGTTACTCTCTTTTTGTGTGTTTTAGGGACTTCAAGTTTTGATGTGTTACTGAAACAATGACTTTTCTTGCTTGTAAGATTATTGCTTGTTAGCACCAAAAGAAAAGAAAGGAAAGGAAAAGATTGTTGCTTGTTTATGTCAGATCCTGATTAATTCTCTTTTGGAGGTAGATAACTGAATAATTGTGCATTTCTTGAGATGTTGAAGAAGAATCAATGTTTTCGTAGTCATGGGCTTTCTCTGTAAGGATTCTTTATGCCATGGAAGAGAAGTGGGTTGCTAGCAAACTAATCTCTTTGTTAACAAACCTGATAAATTAATTTCCAGTGATTGTTACTTTAATTTAAAAATTATTTATTTATTGCCATTTGGTTTTGAGTATTTTGTAGATGGAAGAAGAGTGTCTTAACACAGAATCGGTGGGAAATGATGATGCTGCTGATGAATGTGGGATTGAAGGAGATTGTGCGATGACGGAATATGTCAATCAGACTGGTGTGATTGAGAACCCCCTGCCTCCTTCCGTTGGCATGGAGTTTGAGTCCTATGAGGACGTGTATTACTTTTACAATTGCTATGCCAAGCAACAGGGATATGGGATTCGAGTAAGTAATACATGGTATAGGAAGAGTAAAGAAAGATACAGAGGAAAACTTAGCTGCAGTAGTGCAGGCTTCAAGAAGAAAAGTGAAGCAAACCGACCAAGACCTGAAACAAGAACAGGCTGTCCAGCGATGGTGAAGTTCAGGTTGATGGAAAACAAGAGGTGGAAAATTATTGAAGTCGAACTTGAGCACAATCACTTAATTACCCCAGGAAGCGGTAAATTCTATAAATCTCATAAAATTATTGGTCCTGGGACCAAAAGGACATTGCAGTTGGATGGTCCTGAAGAAGTACAGAAAATTAAGCTGTTTCGCACTGTGATTGTTGATGCTGAGGGAAATGGAGGTGTGGATACTGATGGAGGACAGTTTGGGATTGATGTTCTCCTGCCCAGTCAATTGAAGCTCAAAGAAGGAGATGCCCAAGCTGTTCAAAGTTTTTTTTTCCGCTTGCAATTGATGGATCCCAACTTCTTTTACGTGGTAGAACTTAATGAGAAAGGATACATGAGGAATTTGTTTTGGACTGATGCAAGGTCTAGGGCTGCGTATGGTTATTTTTGTGATGTAATTGCAATTGACACTATGTGCTTGACATACAAATTTGAAGTACCACTGGTTGCATTTATTGGAGTAAACCATCATGGACAACCTATCCTATTGGGATGTGGTATGCTTGCTGATGAAACAACCGAATCATATACGTGGCTGTTGAGGGCATGGCTTACATGTATGTTAGGACGTCCTCCACAAGCTATCATCACTGATCACCATAAGACCTTGCAAACTGCTGTCGCTGATGTTTTCCCGAGAGCTTCTCATTGTTTTTATTTGTCACGTATCGTGCAAAGAATTCCAGAGACTCTGGGAGAATTGTTTGATTTTGAAGCAATTAAAGTATCATTGAGTAAAGTAGTTTACTGCTTTCTCAGGCCTGAGGAATTTGAAGCAGCTTGGGAAGAGATGACACAGCATCATGGAATCAGGGATCATAAATGGATCCAAACATTATATGAGGATAGGAAAAGGTGGGTTCCAGCCTATTTGAAAGAGACATTTCTGGCAGGAATGTTACCGCTCCAGCAAAATGAAACTGCAGCTTCATTTTTTGAAGGGTATCTGGATAGACATACATCTCTCAAAGAATTTATGGACAACTATGATCAAGCTTTACAGGCGAATCGTCAGCTTGAATCCTTGGCTGATATGGATTCGAGGAATTCAAGTTTTATGCTAAAATCAAGGTGTTGCTTTGAGCTGCAACTCTCAAAGTTGTACACAAATGAAATCCAGAGGAGATTTGAAAGGGAGGTGGAGGGTATGTACTCCTGTTTTAGCACAAGACAAGCTTGTGTTGATGGACAGGTGATGACATATTTAGTCAAAGAAGAAGTTGAAGTTGAAGGAAGTAAGCGGGAAACTAGAGATTTTGAGGTCATGTACAATGCATCCGAAATGGATGTTCTTTGTGTTTGTGGATTGTTCAATTTTAGTGGGTTCTTGTGTAGGCATGCATTGAGTGTCCTTAACCAAAATGGCTTGGAGGAGATCCCGCCTCAATACATCCTCACACGGTGGAGAAAAGATATGAAGCGGTCTTATGTTCTTGATCACAGCTGCCGCGGTATTGACATCAATAACCCAATTCACAGGTATGATCATTTGTACAAATGCATTGTTCGGGTTGTAGAGGAAGGGAGGAAATCACAAGACTGTTCCAAGGCTACGCAGCAAGCTTTGGCCGACATGTTGAGCAAGCTTCATCTTGTAGAGGACCGGCCACCGGCCATGTAATACGTAAGAGTAGTGAAAGGTAGAAGATAAGTGTGTGATAGTATTGCTTCTCTGTCATGGAAGGCTGTAAGCTCAGGGAAACCATGCAGCTGACATATTCGAAAAATGTGTCGGAATAATCTGGAGAAATTGTCTTGTTGCTTGAAAAAAAAAAAAAAAGATTTCCTGAAAAAAATCATTAATTAGAAGTAGCAAGCTGTTCCTCGAGGACTTCCCAGCTCCACACACATCTTCCATAACCTGGAGGAATGCCCTCACGCTACTCTATGAATGAATCTCGTTGATTATGGCTTTTTTTTATTTTTGGTGCCCAAAGTGGAAAGCCAAGAGCAGAAAGTGTGATGGAATCATGGAACAAACCTCGCGCTTCCCTTCTTTGTACCCTAATTGGATCAAGCTTGTAAAAAAATTTACTTTTTTTTTTTTAAAAAAAATTAAATTAAATTTTTTAATGTTTTTATATTTTTTTAGGTTTTAGTGTTAAAAATATTTTTTAAAAAAATAAAAATTTAAAAAAATATAGTAACACGAGGAAATAAATTATATATATATATATATATATATAATTAAAGTTATTATCTTACCCTCCAAACCTAATTAATTTTCAAAACTTGACCATGAGAATAATAAATAACAAAACCCTTTCTCACATCCTTCGTTCCCTCCTCTTCGTGCATCCGCCGATGTGGTGAGCGCCTTCTTCACAGAACACACACGCACGCACAAAGAAAAGAAAAGAGAGAGAGATGAAGTTCAAGGCATTTGTGACTGAGAATGGCGTAAGTCTGCTTGACAGAAGATTCCTGCCTGCCTTGGACAAAATGGGAAAGATTTGCCATCTTTTCCTCACCAGAGAGCACGCCTTCTTCCTCCACAACCTCCTTACCACCCCCGACGGCATCCAATCCATTGCTCAGTTCCGCAAACAAGCTCTCTTCGACGACTATCGTATTTCCAGCCAGAATGAGGACCGCATTGCGTTCGCCTTTGACATCTCCCTCCTTCTTCGCGCTGTTCGTAGCAGTGTCAGTATTATTTCCAGTGAATCTGGGGGTGCGAATCGGCTTCAGGTTAAATTGGTGAAGAAGCTGCCTCCTAATTCTACTCAGCCAATGCCCTTTCTTACCTTTGAGACAAAGGGTTATAAGTCTGCTGTTATTCAAGATGTTCCCATTTCCAAGCCTTTGTCTAGGGATCAACTTCTTCAACTTCAAGCTGCTCTTGACGCTGCGCAAGATCTTCCTCGGACTCTGGTTCAGGTTCCTGATTTGAATCGGCTGCAGAACTTTGTTGATCGCATGAAGCATGTTGGTGATCTTCTGAATGTTTCTATAAGCAAGTACGGGGATCTTCACCTGCAGATTTCAACTACCTTGATCACACTTGGTGCTGAGTTTCGCAAGCTGTTGGTTGTTGGAGATAAAGCCCAAGCCCCAGATGAGGATCGAGATTTAAGTGCGCAGACTCGATCAGAGAGGGCGATTTTGATGGGAGATGCTCAGTCTGTGCAGGTCAGTGTAAGACATTTTTCTAAGAGTCTACAATGTCACTTGGCCAAGCCGGATTGTGCTTTCTATGGGATTGCCCCTCAGGGTGCTTGTTTGACTGTGATATTCCAGTTCTTCATTCCCGGAACTCGTCAAACTGATAAATCTATCAGTCTACATTGTAGGCTTCCTGTGCTTGACCCAGGGTCAAGCTGAAGGTTAGTTCTTATCTTGTGTTTTTTTGGCTATGGAGTATGATGGCCAGTTTTGTTGTTTTTGATTGAGTTGTTGCGACTTGGATTTGCAAACGTGCAGAAGTTCATATTATGATCATATTCCATAGGTAGTTCAATGGATTTGGATTCAATTTACTGTGTTAATATCTCCCTTCCCTCGCTGGTTTCAAGGAAACATTGAACATGGAAGTGACATATTAGAAGAAAATGCTACTTGAATTTATGTAAAATGTGATGATGCGAAACCCTCATCAAAATGTAGCAGCATTTGGTTCTTGGTGCCTCTACTTATCCTTTCTCAGTGTATGATATGTTATTCCTTATGATTTGTGGTTTGTTGAAGCTTTACTTCACCATAGACTAAAACATAAAAAAAAACCTTCCATCAACTTGAATTTGAAGTGTTCTCATCTTCTTTTTCCTCTCTCATGTCGTTTAAATCCGTGAAATTACAAACCAGTACTGGAAGGAACTAAGGGATGATTTATTAACAACGGAAAAGTATGTGTTCACTTCAGAATTGTTACTTGATGTGTTCGTCATCGATTTGCCTTTATTTATTGTATGTTCTATAAATTTGCTGTGATTGCCAAACTCATTTGCAAGGAAACTTGAGTATGAATATCTGTAACTCTCTGAGAAAATGTCTTCCCTCAAACCAAGAATTAAAAGTCTCTATTTGGGTTTGTTACTTGCAGTTCCATAGCTTCAAATGAGATGCCATCATATGGCTTTGTTTGTCAATAATGATATTAGCTGACATCTAGATTTACTCAAGGGCATCTTGCATGTTACTGGTTATTTAGAAGGGTTTGAATAACTCTCAACTGGCTATGGTGAATCATGTTTTGTTGCAGTGAGGGAACAGATGGTAATTGATCTTGATGACAAGCGGAGTTGCTGATGTTCGACAAGTAGTAGCATGAGTTAGAGAGTAAGCTAAAGCTGTTAGTGGTTGTTGATAAATTAGGTTTATATCTTGGTTGAACCCTTTGTGTAATTGCAACTGAATCCTTATATATGTTGTACTGTAAATGATCATTTTCAACTATCAAATGAAATAGTAAAGATTCTCTCATCTCTCTTTCTTTTAAAACTTTCGTAGACCTGTCATCTACTTCCATATTTGTGATGCAGCACTTTGCAAGGAGGAGCAGCAGCAGCAGCAATGGTGGTGTGTAATCTTATGAAACTTGTTCATACCGCATTGTCAATATAGGTTATGTGAACTTTCCTAAGATTAGGCATCATTTGCTCTTTGAGCCTTTAATGGACAGTACAATCTCTTTTGTTTTAGGATGTAACTGACTGGTCACCGGCAACAAGTTCACGGACAATGCCATTCATCTCTATCAAGCTGCAACCTGGGGTTTTCTTGAACCTTGGTTTATTGTTTTTATTTGCTTTTAAAGTTATTTAAGTTAATTTACTATACCATAAAAATATGAAAAAGATAAATTTGTCCGAATATAATGATTAATGAATCATGTACACCATCAACAAGGACATTGATTTTTGTATAAAATGGCAAAATCATTATTATATTATTCCAATGTTTTGTATCTTAGCCTCCAGAAAACCGTATCTCTTTTAGGTTTTGTTAATTCAGCTAATGGTTGTATTAAACTTGAAACCAAATCTAACACTGCGACCTTCTCACTGCTTTATATTGCGTTTTTTCTTTTTTGGGTGTGGATGCTTCAAATATCCAAGAAAGTAATTCACTAATATTAGAATTAGCTATTTTTTTACCTTTTTTATATAGAAAAAAACTGAAAAAACGAAAAAGGAATTAGCTCAGATGGCAAAGCATTCATCTAAAAAGATGCTAATGATGGACAACATTATCACAGCTCCACTAGACCACTGGTGCTTGTTAAAAGTCTCTGTTCCGCATAAGTTTATAGTATAACTTCAGAGGGAGGAACCATTGATGAACTATCTCTAGCAAAAGTTTCTTCAGTTTTTCAAGTATTCGAAGCCAAATTCCTGTATCCTTTGAAAGCGCGCATGCATGCATTCAACTTATGATCGATCAATATACCTGCACAGCTTCCCCATGGAAATGATTATTCAGAACCACAACTGGTAACATTTCCAGGCTCAAGCTAAATGATTATTCACCATAATCCAGGGGGGCAGGTTTACATCACCGAACTAAAGCTACGAGAAAGAAGAAAATGAGATGCTAATTTTGATTTCTTTTTCGTTTTTAGCATACATGATGAAGCGAAGAGAATCCCACAGGAATGGAAACAGAACCCTGCAAATTGATATTAGCATAAACAAAAACGCTAATGGCAAAAGGCATTAATCCAAAGTGATCACTGAAACCAGGACTAGTTCCAAGTCTGATGTAGCATAACAAATCCTAATCAAACATCTTATATTGGCAGTATAAATGAGAAGAAAAGGGAAAAACAATTGCATAAGCCTAAAAGCAAGTCAAACATGCCCAGGCTGTAGGACGAAAGATGTTCCTACATAAGCCCTAAAATTCTTTCTTCACGAGTGCGTTAGAAATCTCCAGTGATGATGATGATCCATGCTGGAGCCAATCCTTGGCGCATACAAGGGCTTCTAGTGTTATAGGAAGTAGTGAACCCCTGTAGCTATCTATCTTTCTGTTTTCAGTGTCGAACACAGAATCAGGAGCAACAGTAGATACTGGTATTGATAAAATATCAGCAGCCATCTTCGAAAGTGTTGGGTACTTTAGCCTGTTTAGTTTCCACCAACCTACTACATCAAACTCATGCACACGAGGAAGAAGAGACTCCTCTAGATACTGATCCAATTCCGACTTCAAATGTTGCCCACTTGTAATCTCAGAAATATATATATCAAAATCTGAAAGCCCATCTCCAATAGAAAGCATAGGTAGATCTTGAGTGTGCAAATCTAGAGGCTGCATCTCTTGATGGATTACTTGGAGTTGCATCTCTGGAGGCGGCACTTCCTCAGTATGCATCTCTTGAGGCGGCACTTCCTCTGTGCGCATCTCTTGCGG
>Ga0325403_1002622_pt1 | contig 16029 bp, 13 predicted proteins | sample PopdelMetagenome_19_FD_205665 | JGI IMG/M metagenome (GOLD analysis project Ga0325403, IMG submission 205665) | Populus deltoides microbial communities from Bellville, Georgia, United States - Xylem-PdKOR-R4 | ecosystem: Host-associated > Plants > Phyllosphere > Stem > Wood/Secondary xylem...
CTATGAAATTATTACTTTAATTATTAAATCTTTAGATTTTAAAATTTTCATTATGAGATTTTAATTTTAACAATTTTATAATTTTTTTTACGAACTAATTAACTGGATAGTCCTGAGTTTAATGGATGTTGCTATTTATAAATATGATGTTTAATCACAATTTAAAATGAAAACATTTAAAAGTATACTATTTCATCAAAGCTTGCTGCTGTTATGTTAATTTTTATATATATATATATAATTTTGTATGCTAACTGTCTGCTTTGTCTTACCAAACACTCCGTAAATGCTTTTACCGACAAGAAACATAGCCATGACGGGGAAAGAGGTGCGGCACCGAGCGCTTAGTGAACATTGAAAAAAGGTCGACGATGGTCTAATTTTGTCAAGGAAAAGGTGTAGTATTGCCAAGCTAAAACCTGCATAGGATATTTCCAACTTTTCTGAAAGAAACCTCATTGTCTACATAGCCAAACTCTTGAACCTTAGCATGATAGAGATGCAGTGCCACTGCAGGAGAAAACCAAGGGTATTCGTCTTTGGCCTTAACGAAAATTATTTTTTGAAAACTATTTTTTAAATTTTTCTGTATTTATTTGAGATTAGAAAAGTTTATTAACGGATTTATCTTGGTTTTCAGAAAATTATTTTTTTTATATTTTGAACATAAAATATTTTTTAGAAGTTGTAAAAAATTTAAAAATATCATATTATTTGCTAATTATTTTAATTATTATTTATTTTATCTGAGATAATTTATAAATTTTTTTTTCAATTTCATTCTCATTCAACTTTTTAGTTTGTAAAATTTATTACTTATTATTTTAATAAACTTAAAAAAAATAAAATATTAATAAGTTATTTTCCAGTTTATTTTTCATAACATAACCAAACAATATTTTCCAACTTATTTTTTATTACATCACCACATATAGAAAAATAATTCACTTTCTCGAAATTTATTTTTCAAAAAAACTACTTTCCAGCAATTATGAGCCTAAAAAACAAAATGAACTCCATTTTTAGGCACCCAATTAAAGTGACAAAAGACTATAAGAGATCAGGTGTCCAAAATGATGATCCGGTAAGCTGAAAGAAAAAAACCAAACTAAAGCTGGCATTAAGTTCACACGCTGGTTACTAATTGACTTAAGGAATAACAACAAAACCAATCCATCATTTAAATTACAGTACCCGAAAACTGCTAGAAGCCATAAATGGTGAGAAGACTTAATTTTTTTTAATGGCCTGGGAAAAACAGCATTGTCTTCTCTTGATTGGTTTTACAAGAAGCACCCAGCTAATATTAATCCAAAAGAGAGAAAAATGGGAGCAAACTAAAGCTGAGCATAAATAGAAACTGGAAATGAATGAGAACAGAGAAAGAAATATGAAAGGCATAAAGAATACAAAGGTAAAAGATAAAAGAAAGAAGGAAAAAAGAACTGGGAGAAAACACCAGATCAGTTCCAAGGATCATCCCAGCCTTGGGGTCCATCTCTTTTAACAAAATCAACAATTGCCTGGACAGCTTCTTGGACTCTGTTCGAGAGGGAGTGGTTACCATGTTCAATTTCAACTTTCTCCGCACCACCCATCACTCTGCACAATCTGAAATGTGTACATAAACAGGCATTCAAGTCACAAGTCTCTTTCTGTCAAAAGCACTTGCACGCACGCAGATATACAGCAAAACATGCCCAAAGTCACTACAATAAGGTATGTTTTATTTTGGTTTTTAAATGTCCATGAAAAAAAAAAAACCAATTATTGTTGGCTCTATAGTGAATTCAGTGAAAACTCCAAACAAGTGAACAAGATATACTGAAAGTAGTCATGGAAAAACCATCCAAGATAAGAGTTTCTGTTTTCACCTTTCTACCAGAGCTTTCTTATCAACATACTCAGGGACATACTCATCAGCCATTGAAAAGATAACCTGCACAAGAGATGTGGCTAAGTTTTAGGTAATAACAAAGCAACAATACGACAGCATGCTTCTTGAATTGGTAGTTTAGTGCTGAAGCAGACACAGCACTATGTTCATCAGTTGAAATTGGTACCACTGGGCATAAAATATTGATTGCAAAATCTTAATGATTTCATACCACCCTTCATACTGCATTCTCTTTTAAATACCCTTGCATTCTCTCTTACATTCCCCAATGGCAAAACTGGTGAAATCATGATACAAAAACAAACGAGTCGGTTCCTTGGTCTAAGCTGCAAACACTTTTCAATGATGCCCCTTTGCAATGACATGCATTACAAGCATATACCATGAAAAAAAAGAACAGAGTAGGAATATCCCTACCTGGCAAGGTGTGTTGCTCATGTGGCCAAGTCTCATTCTCAGTTGGTCATCACTAAGATCAGAACTGAACAAGTCATCATCCCCCATGTAGGCACAAAGCGAGTGATACCTGAAAAATGCTTTGTTTAGTGACAAAATATAATCCAGTTCTGTGTGGAGAAAAGGTCAATAAAGGTATATAAAACATAAATGTGAAGGTGTTTTTTTTTTCTTTGGAACGTGAAGAATTTTTTATATGCAGGAAATTGAGCAGTTTCACTCAATGGACTTCCACAGCATCTAAAGATTTTGAGCACTCAGGACAAGCAAAATGGCAAAACCAAGAGAGCACATGTGATCTCTGAATTCTAGGGAATATTCAATTATATTTTTTAACACTAGCATGGTTGTAATATATTGCATGCATACCTATAGGCAGTTATTGGGGCAGAGGGATCAGCTTCCTTGGGCATTAATTCCGAGCTCCGACCTTCAGCTATCATGGTGGAAGCCAGGTCTATCATGGAAGCTGTTTCAGGAAGAGTTGCTCTATACTCCCGATCACTAACTGGAGCCTAAACATTCCAATTGGAATTATAAGCAAAAGCTGCAAGTGGGTGCGCAAAGCTAGGCCGTTGCAAGAAATAAAATGTTACCACAGAGATTATAAAAAGTCCAAGTCCAGCCAATGGTAAAATACACATTCTTTGGTATCAAGATCATGTTGATATTTATTTAAACATAAAAGCTATTTGAGCATAGAAAAGTTACACAAAATGATTGTTCACCTTCAGAATCATCGAAGAATGAGGCATGGTACTAGTACCGAAACCAGTTTAGTAACTTAAACCTAATGGAAAGACCAAAAGGTACAGATCTGACACTCAACTTGGACACAAGACAAACTCAAATTGTTTATCTGCCAAATGAAAATCATTCAACATAGAGACTTATCTATGCATCAGTGCAACAACTTATGAATCACTTTCAGGAACTTGGGTATTGAAGTGCAAGATTTTTTCATTGAAGTAGAAATGATAACTTAAACTAAATAGGGCCATAGACTACCTGTAAAATGGCAGCACGGACTGCTCGGGAGCACGCAGCATTTGTTCGCATGTAATGCACAATATCCTAGATTCATGTTAAAACAAAAAAGAAGCTAATCTCATACACAAAGAAAGAAGTGATATGACCCGTTCAAGTTAATTGTGAAAAATCAATCCGAATTCACCTGACAGCCAGTACTGTGCCCAAGTAGTACCACACCCTCAGAATCTTCTTTGTTGATCAAATAACTTACCAGCTGATCAAGTTCTGAGGCATCCTTCAAGAAAAAAATGAAAGAATATCTTAAAGTTTAAGCAGCAAGATATTAAATTCTAAAACCATGAAAAGACTTAATCATGTATGCGTGTCAGAAAAGTATTAATCACTAGGGTACGTATGCCAGATTTAGATTAATCAGTGCTTGATTTCATAAGATGAGTTAGAGCTTGGTCCAAGAACAATTCAACAGTCAAAGTTGGAGCTTTAACTAAAACGAAACAAAACAATCCGATCAACCTAGGAACTCCTATGTATAAAACGGAATCAGATTCACCCCATATCAACATGCACTTGAAAAGAGAGAATGTACTTGTTTCAAGCTGGAGGTGCCGTATCCGGTATATGAGGATGACATAAGAAGCTGAACAAGTGACCATTTCTCCTTATCCAAAGCAATGGCAAGAGGCTCCAAGTATCTGAAAATCAAATAAAAAAAAATCATAACAATACATACTAACATAATTTTCTGCCTTTTGTTCATAGCAACAAAGAAATAAATTTCTATCACTTTGATTAAATGAATGCCTTAATAATCTAAAAATCAACAAATTATATATTAAATAATACATACTCAGTGGCTAGAAAACCATCAGTCAATCCACCAATAAAAATGACCTGTTGTTTATAATCACCGGTTTTAAACGCAACCTGCAGAGCAATCAATCGAAAAATCAAATCCAAACGCACAAATTTAAATTTCTTGGTAGATTATTATAAACTAAATGCGATGAAAATCGATAAAATTATTGAGCTAATTACGTGTTTCAATTGTACAAATCTAAACGAGACGCATCGGCTTTTTAATCAAATTTGATTCAAGAGAAAATTGAAAGAAATTAATCAAATCTGACCTGAATAGGTTTGGGTCCGTACTTGAAAAGCACACCACGGAACTGATTCTTGGCTTTGATAGGTCCAGCATTGTGTTCACTGGAGTTATTCGTCATTTTCACGCTGCCGGATCTATTTGTTCGGCCACGAACAATACCGGAAAACCAGGAAGTTGCCGTCGAAGAAGGTGAGGAAACAGCCGTAGTAGAAGAAGAAGATGCTGATGATGTTGAGAAACTCATATCAATCATTCTTTCGCTGCCATTTACTGTTTAATTCCGTTTCGAACAACGATCTATTTCTTTGGTTTTCTGTTTTGAAACAAGAAAACAAGAAACTGTTTTGTTTTGGGCTGTTTGGTATTTTTCTTTTCTTCATTTTTTTTTTAAACTTTCCACCAACTCACATTTCACTTGAGATTTCTACCATGAAATTACTATTTTATTATACTTTAAAATTCATGAAAAAATTATTGTGTTGGAATTGTATATATAAAGTATTTAAATTATGAATCACACTATAAATATTCAGAGCACGTATCACAAAGAGTGTTATTTATTTTATTTTTTATTTTAAAAGCAGTTATCGCCTGTAGGCTACTAAATTTAAGGATATTGAGTCTGACTCGACAGTCAGAAATCCAATATTATTGGGTATGGTTTGACAAGCACCTAAAGATATTAGGTGTGGTTTGGCCACCAAACCCAAAACACTTAAAATATTCTCTATACCTTTTATATTATATATATATATATATATATTTTAAATTTGTTATTAACCCATTGCGAGGCGCGAACCAATATGCTAATTTAAGTTTTATAGCATTTAATGATAACATAATATTGTTCATATAGATATTTATTATTACAAGATTGAATGGGGTAAATGAGTCATTTATCCTTTGTAATATTTAAAATACTCTTAAAAATTTAATTTTCTTAACTATAATGACATGAGCGCATTTGATTTTTTTATTCTTCTTAGCATAGTGTAATTATTAAAGTGTCTTTTGAGTCAAACAATCTATAGTTAAGATTAAGAGGTTTTTTGGTCTTTTTATTATGTTTTTTTTTGTTAATATTGTGTGGGGTCAGGGATATTTTGGTATTTGAAAAAAAGGAGATAAAAGCTATTGGCGCGTATGGTGCCTCCCAATAGCCAAACACCTTATTTCAGGGCAGTGTTCGGGCAACGTTCGATGCGTCTCGCCATCTCCCTATCATGGTGAAGCTCTAATGATGTTTTTTCCTTCCCTCCTCTTTCTCTCTCTTCAACATTGAAAAACGTGTTACCCTTGTAAAAAAAATAAGAAGAGTGTTATTTGTTAGTTTTATAATATTTGATTTCCATTCTTTTAATTGTATCAAATATCATTTTTTTTTTCAAGTTCATCCTTTGACATTTAATTTTTATATCAAATTTGTTCTTCTATTTTATGATGTTTCGGGTTTGACCCTCAATGTTTTGATTTCTAATTTAGATTCTATGCTCTTTTATAAAATTTTAATTTCTTTTCGATTTTATCCTTGGATCTATGATCTTAATTTTAATTTTTTTTTTGTAATTGATTCTCATTCTCTTGATTTTTTATTCTTCTTTTGGATTCTTTTGTAAATTTGATTTTCTTTTTAATTTTGCCATTCAATTCAAAATTTTATGATATTTAAGGTTTTGCCTTAATGTTTTGATTTCTAATTTTGATTCTTAGCCCTTTTATCAAATTATAATTTGTTTTCAATTTTATCCTTAGATCCATAATCTTTATTTTTTACTTTTTCTTCAATCTGGTCTGCATTCTCTTGATTTTATTTTTTATTTTGAATTTGTTTGTTAATTTGATCCTTTTTTTTTAATTTCCCCTTCAATTCAAAGGTTGTCCTAGTCGTACGTGTGCGGCATCGCAACGATTGTCCTCTTGGATCAGGGTTATCAGGGTTGGTTATGGTGGACGTATCACCCTCAATGCATCCTACCTATGCTAAGCTGCTTTATGATTTGTTCTAAATCATGTTTCTATTTGTTAGTCTATCTAAGGTTAAAAAAAATCCTCCTCAGTAAGGAGATCCCTATCTCATCAGGTTAAAACCTAACCAATCTAAAAACCTAAAAAATAAATTTGTCTAAGGTTTAAGAAAAGTCCTTATTAACAAAGAGATTCTTATTTTAACGAGTCAAAACCTAACTATTATGAAGGTCAAGAAAAAAAAAGGTTTTTATTTGAGATTTTGACCAGATTTTAATGGATAATCGCAAACTTATTGTGAAACCCATTAACTAATTTTTTGTATTCTTCAAAGTATGATGAAGATGCAATTTTTATAAAATATGCACGAAAACCTTAGAATTTGGTCGTAAGCACAAAAAATAAAATATATCTTTTATATTTTTAAAATGAGGAATATTTAGAAATTTTTGGAATTTCAGTAGAAAGCAGGTATTTTTAATACCGAGTCTGTATCTTATAGTTTAAGTCTATGACCCAATATTAAGTAAAATTATTGGAAAAATATTGAGGGACCTACAAATAAATTTAAAATAGTCCCTGAATTTTTTAGGATTTTTCTAAGATTTTTAAAAGGGTTGTTTTGCTAGATATTGAAATAAAGCCAAGTTTAAAACTAAAAGAAAGGTATAAAGGTGTGTTGGCCAGAAAGGCATAAGGGTGTGTTTGCCAAACACACCCTTAGCCTAGGGGTTGGGCTGCTTAGACCCAAGGACTAAGCTTAGCCTGGTTGATTGGGTTGACTGAAGGCCTAATCATTTTTTTATATGGATGGGTTGAACCTAGCCCAACCATATGAGCTGGGCTGAGGGTCCAACCTGCATAACTTGGTCACTAACCCAACCTAGTGACCAAGTTATGCAAAACTTACAGAACATGAATTAATTCACGTTTTGCATGCTTTTAGCAGAAGAAGAAAATAAGCCAATGAAGAAAGAGACGAAGAAAGAGGGTTACTTGGCCGAGAAGGGATTTTGCTAGGCTGATGGTCCTGCTGGTAATCTCATGGTAAAGGTTCTTGGCAGTGGTGAACCATGGTGCTGTTGTCTAGAGAAAAGAGGGCTAGTTATGGACAATGTTCTAATGGGACAGAAAGAGTGCATAACTTGATGCTCACAATATGTTTGTTTATATTGGTTGGTAAATAGAAAGAAAATGTTGGTGGGACTGCTAGGGAAGGAAGAAATGAAATAATAGGGTTGGTTGCAATGGTAGGGTAAGGGTTATTTATCTTTTATTTGAGCCTTTTTCGCAATGAAAACAAAGTGTGAATGGCTTGATATTGAGCTGAGGTTTGGTTTTATGTAGGTTCTTTAGTTAAAGGGGTGATAAGCTTTGTATAGGAACAATGATGGTTTTTTTTTTTTTTTGCCTCCATTTTTAAAAGAAAAACTGGTGTATGAAGGGGGGGTTTGGTGCTCTCCTTTTTCTAGCTGTTTTAAGGTTGGTATTTATAAGGGGTGAGGGATATGTTGGACCACCCTACTCATGTCTAAACAAAACCAAAAAAGAAGAAGAAGACGTTGGCTTAGTAGTGTATTTGGGGTCATTTTGCAACGATTTCAAAGATGCCAAATAACTTGTTTTTCTGCTTTTATTGGGGTACAATGGCAGGCCCTAAGAAGGGTGTGTTTTAGTGTCATGCTATGGGAGATATGGAGGAGAAAGAGGGATAAAAACCGGTAAAAAGAGAGGGAAAAAACCATCTATTCTATCTACAAAACCAGTGCAGAGGAAGAAGATGGTACATAGTAACATAAAAACAACTTTGTTTCCTTCTTTTTTTTTATTAATTAATTATCAAAACGATGTTGTTTTATATAAAACATGTCATTTGATCAATAAAATGGCGCCGTTTTGGCACTTTAGATTCAAATTAGGTTTAAAAACTCTTTCAATTTCAGTCTTCAATTCTCGATTTATTCAATCAGGTTCTTTAATTAAACTATGATTTTAAAAATCAATTCAATTTTCACCCTTGCTAAGTTTTAAAAATATCCCTTGATTTCAGCTTCTTTTTCATCCTAGTTTTTGTTTTTGGATTAATGCAAATTGATCCTTAATTGACGATTTACTTTTAATTTTCTTTAATTTTACCCCTGTTTTCAACAAAATTTGGACCTTGAATTCACGCACCTTGTGCATAAAGATCTATGGTCTTGAATTTCTTCAAATTGACCCTTGATTGACCACCAACTTTTATTTTCTTGCGATTGCGTCCCTGATTTCAACCAATTAAGCTTAAAAAAATTGGACTTCTAAAATTCCAATCTTCTCAATCAAGCTCAAATTAAGTTTTTAGCCTTGTTTTTTCATCAATTAAAATCCTAACAAAATTAATTTGACCCATTAAAAGTTCAATTAAGTCTTTACACTTAATTAAATCTTTTAATTTGACCCAAATTAATTATTGAACTTAATTTTTGTGCAAATTTATCCGATAATCATTTAATTTGACATTGTATTTGCATTATTTTTCAAACTTGGGTATGATTGGGTTCTTGATATTGTCCAAAATCTAGCTTAGTTTCTCCATGCATTTGAAACCTTTATGAACCTACTTTAGCCAAATTGCCAGTTTTTTCATCTTTATCTTCATTTTTAATTTTTTTTTACGTTTTGTTTTAAAAGAAAATGATAATTTTAAGGAAAACCTAAAATTGAGTTATGACAATTGTCATTTCTTTACAATACTTACGATAAAAAGTCCTGTAAGGGACTTTAGATAGTAAGCTTGTAAAGAAGAAAAAATGATAGGTTGTGAATTGGCTAGATCAATAAATGGTTAATCCTTCCAAAAGTGTTAGAATTGAGAGCTCAAAAGCGTACTATCAAATGGATAGGGGCTAGAAAGCGCATTCAGAAGGAAAGAGATAGGGCTAGAGAGTGCATTATTTAGAAGGCTAGGGCTAGAAAGCACAACTTGAAAGAAACATAAATAAAGCTAGAAAGCGCACTATCCGGTATACGAGGGCTAGAAAGCGCACTCGAAAGGAAAAAGATAGGTCTAGAAAGTGCACTATCTAGTGGACGAGGGATAAAAAGCACAAATCGGAAGAAATATGGATAAGGCTAAAAAACACACTATTCATTATACAAATGTTAGAAAATGCACCATCTGGTAAGTGAGGGCTAGAAAGCACAACTCGAAAAAAATATGGATAAGGCTAGAAAGTGCACTCGAAAGGAAATAGATAGGGCTAGAAAGCACACTATCTGATAGGCGAGGGCTAAAAAGTGCAACTCAAAAGAAACATGGATAAGGTTAGAAAGTGCACTATCCAGTATATACGAGCTAGAAAACGCACTCAAAAGAAATATGGATAAGGCTAGAAAACGCACTATTAGGTAGGTGAGGGCTAGAAAGTTTAATTCAAAAAGACAAAGATAGGACTTGAAAATGCACAATCTGAATGATGAGGGTCTGAAAGTTCAATTCAAAAGGAACATAGATAGGGCCTGAAAGCGCATTATCTAAATGATGAGGGCTTGGTCATTTTTGTTGGAAAAGCTTGAGTTCGTCAAGGACTCTTTTCGTGGACCCCTGCAAATGTCAAAATGCAATACGTTGTGGCCTTGCATGTGATCCCATTTCTTCATGGACTTTATTATTTGAATCTCCGATCCTAGCAACAAGCTTTCATGGCTCTTTTACTTCTCCTTACTTGATTCATGGACTCGACCTTTGGGAAGGAGATGTTCATTTAATAAGTTTAGATGATGTCGGTCTACCCCATTATTTGAAGACCTTTATCTAAAAGATTATGACCTCTTTCATGATGGCTTTCCTTAAAAGTTATTTAAAGAATTTGAGCATCTTTGCTTCCCATTCTCTGTTTTTCAAGAAGAAGAATCGTGGAGCTAGCCTTATAATATTTCTTGAGTTGCCCCCATCCTGATCATGCCCTCAAGTATTTTATCATGTTTTGTTTTTTTGAGTTTTCTCAAGGATGATATCATGTGGAAGAGGGTTTACTTATTCACATAGGGGTTGCTTTCACTCGAAAATCTTTGGAAATTCAAAGCTGTTTCCAAACACAAAAGCCATTTTAATGTTGGTTTGAAGCAAATTTGTTCTGAAAAGAATTCAAATGATTCTTATAGATAGGGTTTCGTGAGAGTTGAAAAATTTTGTCTATCAGTGAAAATGTGAAGTGGCCTTCTATTTCTTGTTTTAATGGCAGAAGGATTCATGTTTTGACTTGAAAGTTTTTTTAAAAAAAGGCTTTAATGAGCATGTAACGTGGGCTTTGGCTTTTGGTTATGAAAGAAAATGGTATTTGTTGGTTTAAAAGGTGTTTAAGGGATCTAAAGATGAAGGATCACTAGTGCTCGCTCCCATACCTTCTTTTTGGTCAAAGGATTCTTGGATTTTAGGGTTGACTTGGCAAAATGGTTTGTGGTGCCCCTAGTGTTGGGCTTGGACTTCTTGTCTTTGTTTTCCTTTTTTAGTTTTGAACACCATCATCATATTCGCTATTTCACATGGCTTGCTCAAACTTTTGAATTCTTTAAATTTTTTCATGCCCCTTAGTTTTGTTTGGGCACCTTTGATCATTAAGAATTATTTTGTAAATTTTTGCGGTCAGATTGCTTTTCTAATCTTTGCATTTTCTCTCAGTATAAGTTATGATCTTATTCAAGGTTCATTCTCAAGCTTACTAGGCTTAAAGGGGGTCACAAAAGATATCTTAGTGACAGATGCGCTTAAGTTCAGTAAGCTTTGCTTTCCTTCATTGTGATTAATTTGAACTTGCAAAATGATTTCTCATTATGATTATGATTCATCATTCATTTAGTTAAAACTCAACTTCAAAGTTATTTTATGGTGTTTGGTTTGTTTTTCAGGTTTTTAAGTATTTGGTCACCTCAACAGGAGATTATTCAAATTCCCAAAACTCGCTTGTTAAAAACGAACACCAATTTGACTTTTACATTTGTACTTAAAATTTTATTTTCCTAAAAACCTTGGTGAAGGCATGGAAATAAAGTTTTTAAGCTTATAAGATCATACGAAGTTTTTTTTTAGAGAAAGGGAAAATATACCAAAGAATTCTTGGCCAAACTTAAAATTTTTTGAATTGGTAGTCAAAGTACTTAAGGCATAGTACTTATTTACAATATCAGAGTTCACATGTCTAAGCAGATCATCTCCATCCATATTGGTTAAAATTAAAGCTCATTCAGAAAAAGCTTTCTTTACCACGTATGACCGTTCGTAGTTCGGTGTCCATTTTCTCTGATCTTCTTCTGATGCTAGCAAGGTTTTCTTTAATACTAGGTCTCCTTCTTTAAACACTTTTAGCCTGACCTTCTTATTGTATGCCTTAACCATTCTGCTTTGATACAGATGGTGATGACAGATGGCTGTTGGTCTCTTTTCACTAATCAGGTTCAACTGCTCAAATTTCAACTTCACCCACTTTGACTTTTCTAGTTCAACATCCATTAGAATCCTTAATGATGGAGTTTCCACTTTTAAAGGCATCACTGCTTCCATCCTGTATACCAAAGAGTAAAGGGTTGCACCCGTAGAAGTCCTGACCATGGTACGGTATGCGTTAAGTGCATATGGAAACATCTCACTCTAATCTTTATAAGTGACCACCATTTTCTGGATGATCTTTATAAAATTTTTATTGGCTGCCTCAACAACACCATTCATCTTGGGTCTATAGCGGGAAGAATTAAGATGTTTAATCTTTCATTTAATGTAAAGCTCAACAATTAATTTCCCATTGAAATTTTGAGCATTGTTAGTGACTAATCTTATTAGCACGCCGTAGCAACAAATCAAATCTTTTTCAATGAACCTCTTAACTACTTTCTATGTCACATATGTATAAGAGCTGACCTTTATCCATTTAGTAAAGTAGTTGATAACTACCAAGATGAATCTATGTCCATTACTGGTTTTCAGATTAATTAGTCCTATAACATCTAATCCTTATATATCAAAAGGCTAAGGCGATGTCATATTGAATAGCGATGTTGTAGGTGCATTTATCTTGTCCCCATGTATCTGACACTTATGATATTTTTTGATGTAGTCTACATAGTCCTTTTCCATGGTCAATTAAAAGCACTTAAATCTTTACATTTGTCTTACCATCGCATGACAGTTAGCATGAGTAGCATAAATTCCCTCATTGATCTCCTGTAACGCTTGCATAACCTTCTTCTCATTCAGACACTTGAGTAAAGTCTCATCAAATGATCTCTTATATAGGACATCTTCATCTAAGTAATAATCCATGACCATTCTTCTTAAAGTCTTTTCATCTTCCTTGGAGTCTCTTAAGGGTACTCTTGGTATTGGATGAGCCTCTTGATGTCACTGTACCATGGTTCTCCATCTAGTAACTCTTCTAGTGAACAATAATGAGCTTGGAGATTTCTGATTTTGATGCTTATTGGTTGGATCCTATTTTCAATATTGATCTGTGTCATCGAAGCTAGGGTTGCCAAAACAACAAAAATTGATTCTTATCTCTGTTCATGTGAGTGAATTTTATCTTTTCAAAATCATTAGTTAACTTCGAGAGATAATCCTAATATAGCTTTAACTTCTTATCTTTAGTTTGTCATTCTCCCTTCACTTGGCAGATAATTAGCAGTGAATCTCTGTAAACATCAAATTTCCCAACTTTTAGTTTTAAAACAGCTTCTAGACTAATGATACAGGCTTCATATTCAGCCATATTATTGGTATTTTCAAATTGCAACCTCATTGAAATAAAGTACTGCTTCTTTTCTAGGGAAATTATCATTACTCCAGCCTCATCTCCTGATACATTCACCACTCCATCAAAATATATGGTCCACCCGTCGTTCATCTCACTGTTATTCTCAATTGTTAGCACATCCCCATTGGAAAGGTTAAAACTCAACAGCTCATAGTCTTCCATAACATGATTTGCTAGATGATCAACAATCATGCTTTCTTTTACAGCTTTTCTTATCATATAAACAATGTCGTATTCCTCCAACAACATTTGCCACCCTTTTATCCTATTTGACAGGTAAGGTTTTTCATAGATGTAGAGCAGATTCAGTTTTGAGATCAACCAAGTCGTGAAGTATATCACATACTGTTTGAGCCTTTTTGCACTCCACACCAAAGTGCAACATAACCTTTTAATTGCGGCATACCAGGACTCACAATCATTCAACTTCTTGCTCAAGTAGTAAATAACTTGTTTTTTCCTCCTGGTTTCATCATGTTGGCCTAAAATGCATTTTATGACTGTTTTTGTCATTGTTAAATATAAGATTAAGGGTCTTCCTGATATTGGAGGCATTATCAATGACGGGTTTTACAAATACCTTTTGATCTTGTCAAAAGCTTCTTGACAATCATTGTCCCATACCCCTGGATTTTTCTTTTTGAGTAAACGGAAAATTAGCTTGCATGTTACCATGAGTTGAGATATGAAATAGGCTATGTAATTCGAACGCCCAAGAAAACCTCTTACTACTTTCTCTGTTTTAGGTGCCAACATGTCCTGGATTGCCTTTACTTTGTTCGAATCAGCTTCTATCCCTCGATTGCTTATTACAAAACCTAACAGTGTTTTGGTCCTTACCCGAAAAAGCACTTTGTGGGGTTCAATTTTAATCGGAACTTCCATAGCCTTTCAAACAATTTCTTCAATTCTTGCTCATGATCTTCTCTTTTCTTTGATTTGGAAAATATATCATCCACATAGACTTCCACTTTTTGGTGCATCATGTCATGGAACAAAGTTACCATTGCTCTTTGATATGTAACACTGGCATTCCTTAGTCCGAATGACATTACTTTATAGCAAAAGGTTCCCCAAGGAATGACAAAGGTAGTTTTCTCTTTGTCTTGTTATGCCATTATAATCAGGTTATATCTCGAGAACCCATCCATAAATGAATATGTGACATTTTTTGCTGCATTGTCGACTAAGACGTCTATGTGGGGTAGAAGAAAGTTATCTTTCAGGCTTGCTTTGTTTAGGTCTCTGTAATCCACACACACACTGATCTTGCCATTCTTTTTTTTTGGAACTATAACCATATTAGCCATCCATTAAGGATAATGGACCACATCTAAGAATTATGCATCCTATTATTTTTGTATTTCTGCCTTCACCATAAGTAATATATCCGGGCGCATTCGTCTGGTCTTTTGTTTAACTGGCCTACTTCCTTCTACTAAGGAAATCCTATATACCACTCTATCGGTGTCTAAACCAAGCATATCTGCATAAGTCCAGGCGAAAACATCCGCGTACTTATGTAACAACGAGATTAGACCTTCTCTTCCCTTGGCCGTAATAGGGGTACCAATCTTCAATTCTTTTTTATCTTTTTCAGTACCCAAGTTTATTACTTTTAAATCTTCACTGGTGAGTTTTCAGGTTTTCTCAGATTTTTTTACCAACCTAATAAACTCTTTTATGTCATCTTCTCCCCAATCTTTATCGTCCATTGTAATTGCATTATCAAAGTTTGACCAATTATTCTTAGTGTAGTGGGTTTGTGAATTTAATGGAACTTTCAAGATTCCTGAAAGTGTAAGGTGTGCTCATGTTATTTGTATGGAAGATAATGAAACAAAGATATATTTTAGACACAAGAAAGTGCATGATCTCAATAAAATAAAAATCTCAATTGATAAAGAAGGTCTTCTAGCATTATGAGCTAAATTGCCATCAAGACTAAAAACAATAGAACATAATAAAACATCTAAAAAGAGGTATAACATCAAAACAAGACAAAAAACTTCAGCAGACATGGTTAAACAAAGAACAATTACTTCTTAAACTCCACAGTGGAAGGCTTTATCTTCCAATTCTAGTATGTTTCTCATTCAACCAGCTGTTTCATAAAGGCTTTTACAGGGATGTCGTTGATAATATGCACAGACAACTGCGACAACATCTCATCTTTTACTTTGATCTTTACTTCTTCAATTTGTTCCTCATTTTCTCATTCTAAAGTGCTGACGTGGAGGTCTGTTATGCCAGATCCAATGACTGACATGATCAAAGAGTTGATGTCTTATCCCAAGTGCAGGAGTGTCAAAGTAATAAATAACCCGGCAAGACCGGGGTCGAACCACAGGGAGGTGAACTATATAAATTATAAATAATAACAACAACAATAAATGATGATGATGATGGTGATGATGAATTAAAAAGGACTTTGAGATGTAAGATTAATGTGAAGATTAAACAATGATAAAAACAAATGTCAAGGTTAGAGGATTCACTAATAGTATTAGAGATAAGTAAAATATAAACTCTTTATAAATTATCAACATGATCATAGTAATTATCTTATTTACGTAACACCATACTTATAAATTTTATCAGGTATTCATGATGCTAACTTATGTTGACAACAAATCAAATTCCTTTCATAACAACGATGTCGGCCGAAGACTATGAAGGATCAAGTATTTGATGTACCAAGTGTTATACAACATAAATCTAGATTAACCATTTAACAAGCAAGGTATTAAGAATTAATAAGATAAAAATGATAAGACATGTTAATAGCAAACTTTCTTGGATATAAACATTAAAGTCCATGTTGAGTT
>Ga0325403_1002623_pt1 | contig 16026 bp, 10 predicted proteins | sample PopdelMetagenome_19_FD_205665 | JGI IMG/M metagenome (GOLD analysis project Ga0325403, IMG submission 205665) | Populus deltoides microbial communities from Bellville, Georgia, United States - Xylem-PdKOR-R4 | ecosystem: Host-associated > Plants > Phyllosphere > Stem > Wood/Secondary xylem...
AAATTAATCCTTCTTCTTATAATTAAGTTTGTCATCTGTGTACAGAGATAGGTCAAATGATACATTCTTTGGGCTGAGTAAAGCCCAACGGGATCCATATTGAGCCCAACTAGCCCTACAAATGATTTCATGGTATAGTCGTGAATACATTATCAAAATAATTACAAGAAACAAGTTCGGATTAAAGGTTTATATAAATAGTAAACCAGGTTAATTTATTTTTTTAAAAAATTATTTTACATTAACTCTGTGTTGTAGCTAAATTGATTAACACTTGACACTGATTAGGTGAGGTTGCAGGGTCGAGTATCAGGGGTAACAATATTTTCTATTATACAATAAACGACATGTGGTATAGAGGTTTTTTTTCTTAAAAAAAAGGGACTAACCTGCCTTTAATAATAATAATAATAATAAAAAAAAAAAATAGCAACCGTTTAGATGGTGACTCAGTGGTAAGAGCTTGGAATCAAGAGATTTGCTTCCTCTGTGGTCTCAGATTCAAGTTTTGTTGTTGCTCATATGATGACTATTGGAGGTTTACATGGTCGTTAACTTTAGGGCCCGTGAGATTAGTCGAGGTGCGCGCAAAATGATCCGGACACCCACATTAAACTAAACTAAAAAAACAAAAAAATGGCACAAAACTGCGACATACAGTCTATCTCAGGCTCAAGCAATTAGTTTTTTTAGTATTATTATGATTGTTTTTCTTTGATTTTTTTTATGAATCTACTCAGTTAATAAGTTTATTTTAAGATAATTTAATTTAAAATCTAATTTAACATGAAGTTATGTAAGAATTTTTAAATTTTAACCATTATATTAAATCTAATAATAATACTTGAAAAATTATGACATGTAGAAATTGGTTTCTTACATTCCCAGATACTTGAATCCAGTAACCCGAGTTCATATCTAGGTGGATCCTCGACCCTTTTTTTTTTTTTTTGCAGTCTTTTAGAAGTTTAAAATCTTTGTAACAATACGCTGCGTTTTAGTGGGGGACGCGTGGATTAGAAGCTAAGCCTCAAAGCGGTTAATAATAAAAACAGGCGATTTGTGACTCGTAGTCACTTCCGGATCACCATCCTTACCCAAAAACAATCAGCAAAGCTATTAGCTACCCCCTCCTCTCCCTCCCCTCCCGCTCGAAAATTAGGGTTTGGTCTGGGTGGTGAAAGAAATCGAATTTCCTACATGTTCCGTTCAATAAATTATCTCCAAATCACATTCGGGTTCATCTTCTAAAAAAACCCACCTCTGAAATACCAATCGAAATCTAATCTCTTACTATGATTATTATATTCTCCTCCCCCATCGCCTTTCTCACCTGTGAAAATATTCGTGTTTTTTTCGGTCCCGGCCTCAATCCCTTCTCTCCTTATTGCGTTGCCCATCACTCCACTTCTCGCTAAATCATTTTTTTTTTGGGAAAACTGAACATGTAAATCTGTCGTCTGCCCTTTGTTCCTGTCGATCTTTTTAATTAATTATATCCTATAGAGAACTCGATTAAAAAAAAATTAATTGCTGGATCTTCAAGGATTGTGTGCGTGCATATTATTGTTCCATTGAAGTATGCCGCAGGAAGCTTCTGTTGCGGTTTCGTTGAGGCGTAATTTGTCGAGAAGACGGTCGTCTAGGTCAGTTGGGGATGTGGATAGAGATGATAGAGGTTGGAATTTGCTTCATATTGGTGCTAGAAAAGGTGATCTCAAACAGGTAATATTTTTTTGGGTGGTGGGGTTATTTTAATCTCTCTCTTTACTGATTTTATTGAACGAGGAACCTTTCTTTCTCGTATTGCCCTGGAGTATGTTAAGTTGCTAGTTGATTTTATTCTTAATGGGTGCCTTTAAAGATCTACCGAATTCTTGCCTGTTTAAAGTAGAACGAAGTTTGTCAATTTCTGTGCTCGGTAGATGAGAATTTCTTTATAAGAATCAAAGCAGAGTTCTTTCTTCTGAAGTTGCAACTGGGTCTTTAGTGACTGACTTCTTTTAGTGGGTCGGAGATCGAAAACTGGTGGCTCAACGGGGATGATGTGTTTGGGTTCTTGAATTATTTAACCTATGTATTTTGAACAATCAGTGCAAAGCTCCGTTCTGATTCCAGGTAGCTATTTTGGCATTGAACAACTTTAGTCAGCAGGCACCCTTAACCTCTAGAGATCAGTCTGAAAGATGATTTCTTTTCTACGCCATGGCCGTCATCTTTCCATTTGAAATTGTTCGACAAATAGAATACATACTCTCTCATCATCTGCCCACATTAGATCTTAGTCAATCAGCTACATGCATACGCTTTTCTGTAGCTGTTGTTTGAAATTGTTCGACAAATAGAATACATACTATCTCATCATCTGCCCACATTAGATCTTACTCAATCATCTACATGCATACGCTTTTCTGTAGCTGTTGGGGCAATAATCTGGTCTGTTTTTTATGTTCTAGTGGTGAAAATTATAAATTGTATATGCTTGCTACTAGAGAATGGGTTCCTTGAGAGCCAGTTTCCTTTTCCTTTACTTTAAACTTGTTTGGTTTGCACCATCATGTTTATGTATATTTCACTCATGCAAGCTTCTGTGTTAAATATCAAGAGAAAGGTCCTTTTGTACTGACGGAAGCCGTGCAAAGAATTATACTGCTGCTATGGTTTGTTGATTGAGGATGTTTTGTAACAGGTGAAACGTTTACTCGATGAAGGAATGGATGTTAACGTGCCTGCATGGGGCCCAAAATCAAAAGGCCTGACTCCTCTCCACCTTGCTGCTCAGGGGGGGCACCTTGAGATTATGGCTGAATTGCTCGAGCGTGGTGCTAATATTGATGCTAGAACCTTGGGTGCTTGTGGTTGTAAGCATTTTCCACTCATTGGAGAGAGTTTTCACGTTTCAAGCACCCTACTCCCTCTCCAGCCCTTTTTGTTCTTCTTCTCGACTTTTTGTTGTGACTACGGTTGCTGATACTTATTTCTTTGCATTTCACAGGGACACCACTTCACAGTGCTGCCAAGGAGAGGAAGAAAGAAGCAGTCAAATTTCTCATAGAGAACGGTGCATTCTTGCCAGATGATATTAATGATAGCAGATTCAACCCACCACTCCATTACTGCCCTGGCCTTGAATGGGCATATGAGGAGATGAAGCGTCATCAGAGAGAGAACTTGTCATCAGGCGAAGTATCTTATAGCTCTGAAAGCTAATGCCCTTTACCGTGGTCGCCCTGCAGCTTTCTGTATTGCACTAAAATGTTCTGTGATTTCCAAGGGTGTTGTATTCCTGTGTTTATCTGGGAGTCTGGAATGTTCTATTATAATATGTAAAACTTCTCGCTTGCACTGGAACTAGATTGCTTCGTTTAGTTGTGCTGTCTGTTGACAATTTGCTTTAATTTTGTTGGATGGCCATCTTCTTCTTCTTCTTCTTCATTTTGTTTTTTTTCCGTAATGGTGAGAGATAAATTGTTCTTTAAGAAGTTAATTGCCTTGAAACGTTGAGTGCGTGCTTCCAGTGCCTGGTGATTCTATTCTTGGCGAGTGGAGAAAGACACGGCGGTTCGGGCCCTTTGTTGATGGTGGGGTTGTTCAAAGTAAGCATCTGCACTGGTTGGTTTAAAATATATATATCTGCACTCCATTAAATAAATGTAGGATACAGAAAACATAAGGATTTCTCCTGAAAATGAAGTTGAGAACCCACTCATAATGTAGCGCCCGTACATTAGTTGAAATAAATAAATAAAATTATCCGGGAAACCAAAGTACCCGTTAACAATACACCTATTAAAAGAAACCGATAGGTATTGGAAAACACTGTAGTTCTAGACTAAAGTGATCCATTTATTGGAACAGTAGTATAATGATGGTTTTGTTTATTTGTAAGAAAAAATTAAACAGTATAATGATAATTTTGTTTATTTGTAAGAAAAAATTTAACACTTGCCCGATAAGACATTGTAGTTTCAAGGGATTTGGAGGTTTTTTTAATGAAATTTATTCGTCATTATCAAATTAACACGGGATAAATAATTTTTTTTTTATATTGCTTACACATTAAAAGGATTAAAATGCTATTTGAAGCAAAAACATTAAAATTAGCGATGAGAGCTATTTTTGTATTTTCACAATGTTATTTTTTTATTTTTATAATGTCATTCAAGGGATAATTTGAAATTTGAAAAAATATAAAAAAATAATAAACAATTAAAAATATAGTAAAAATTACAATGTTATTTTTTCATTGTTATTGTTGCTCAGAAAAATAATCTGACGCCGTGTCCAAGCGCAAACAACGAGCTAGTTAGTTTCTAAAGTAAAAAAACAAAAAAAAAGCTCAGAGCACACATTGAATAAAGGGTCGGGCTTTCGCGACGACACACAAAAACAACTGGGCTTAACCCATTTGGGATTCTGCCCAAACCATATGTAGGACCTTTCACCTGTCCCCCGTGCCCTGTTGTCTCTGTAACAAAACCAAATTTATTTGTTAATTGGATCTTTCTGACAAAAGAAGCAAGCAATGGAAACTGAAGCGGATGTATTAGAAGAGCTACTCAATATAGAGACAGAGATTGAAGATGTTCAAGACCAGATAAAGTTATTACTAGAAAGACAAGAGAAGTTGCACGAGAGACAATCTGAATTGAAGTTTTTGTTGGAAGCATATAAAGCATCTGGAACTGGGAATTCTGCAAATGAAAATGCTTCTCGATCTTCTTCTTTGGAAGACTGGTCAGGTTCATTTGAGTGGGATTCTCAAGCTGATGATGTTAGGCTTAATATTTTTGGCATACCCTCTTATCGTCAAAATCAAAAGGAGGTTAGCTACCTATTCAAGTTTTATCCTTTTTGAGTATCTTGTTTTAGTTTCCTTTTCTTGCGAAAGAGTTTGTACTGTTTGTAAATTACCCCTTTTAATGCTCTTGTTGTGTGCTATTAGTCATTTCTCAATACCATAGCACAAACTGGCTATTGCTCCTTTTCATGTTTTCTTTCTTTGGGAAAGGTGGACACGTTTTTGTTTTTATAGATGCACAGTAGAAAGGTGAAAACTTTTTTTCTGTTTTTATAAATTCACTAACGGAAATTTGATCAGGGTTAGGATTTGAGAGGAGTCTAGGCGTTTTGTGTTTAATGGCTTATTAATATGTTTGTTTATCACTAGCAAAATTTGCCAATGCAAAGGAATGTCTGGTTTCAGTCTCATGATTAACTTCTTTTATGAATTTGCTAATAAAAAGCTTAAACTCAACCAGATCATAAATGCTATCATGAGCGGAAGAGATGTTCTAGTGATTATGGCTGCAGGTGGTGGTAAGAGCCTTTGTTACCAGCTGCCAGCTATTCTTCGTGATGGTGTGGCCCTCGTTATTAGTCCTTTACTCTCTTTGATCCAAGATCAGGTTCTTTCTTTCTTTTGTTCTGTTCTGTTTTTTTATTTATTCAATTGAACAATGTGCTTTCTATATGCTTTTTCTGTAACTTGAATTGGCTTCTCTGGACAACAATTGATGATTCAGGTTATGGGTTTGACTGCTTTAGGCATTCCGGCTTTCATGTTGACATCGACCACTAGCAAGGAAAATGAGAAGTTCATATACAAGGCCCTTGAAAAGGGTGAGGGTGAGCTTAAGATCTTGTATGTCACACCAGAAAAGATATCAAAGAGCAAAAGATTCATGTCAAAACTTGAAAAATGCCATAATGCGGGCCGTCTCTCACTAATTTCAATTGATGTGAGTTTATCATTTTTTGCCTTTTGCTTTCACTTTGACTTCCATAAGACATGACCATATCAACCAGTACCCTATTGAACATCAGCTGAGGTTTGCTGAAATATTTGTCCTAAACTTAGTTTTGTTGTTACAAAAATTTGATCTAATTATTTAGTCAAAATGTTTGATTTGAAAATGTGACCTGGATGTTGAAGTTCTGGGAAAGTGCGTGTAAATGAGAACACGTTTGGTGATTCACATACCTTTCCTTGCAACATGATTATAGAAGTTCCACTTGCTTTGTAACCTCAGTGCTTACTTCAATGGAAGCTTTCTCAGCACCTGGAATCAGGACCCAAGTGGTCCAAGGAATAAAGGAACTGCTTAGTTGAGAAAGCATTACCAAAATTTTGTTGAATCTGTCAGTATTTAACAAGATTTCTTATAAGAAATGAAAATAAGAAATCATTGTACCATCTAAGCAGACTACATAATCTTTTTTTTTTTTTTGAGAATCTACTGAAGAAGATCATCTGTTTCTCTGAGTAGAAGTTCTTACTGCAAGCAGTTTGATTTAGAACTAAATGCCAGTCATATGGAAAGAAATTGGTAAAAACTAAGTTGCTCTCCTAGACATTTGTCAGTATTCTCTGCAGATGAATTAATTTGCCAGCTGTAGCAGACTGCTTTTTGAAAATTTATTTCTGAAAAGCTCCAGAAAGTAACCAGATTTGTATACAGATGTGTTGTATCCGCTGTTCATGGAATTAATGTCTGATTGCTTTTACATAACCAAAGTTTTTCATATTACTAATAATTTGTGCAGTAAATGTCTAGGCATCCATATGGAAAATTCTGCAAGCATTTTTCTTTGATTATTTGAGATACTTTTCAGGAGGCGCATTGCTGCAGTCAATGGGGTCATGACTTTCGCCCCGACTACAAGAGCCTCAGTATCCTCAAGACTCAGTTTTCCAATGTTCCCGTGGTGGCTTTGACTGTATGTTTTCATTATCTTTACTAATAAGACAAGAAATTTGGAATATGTCTTATTATAGTTTACAATATAAAAGTAATCACTGTTACTTTGGTATCTGGTTTGCAGGCAACTGCCACACAGAAAGTTCAGTATGATGTAATGGAGATGCTGCGCATTCCAAAATGTGTTAAATTTGTCAGTACGGTCAATAGGCCAAACCTTTTCTACACGGTATAGTTGATGCTTAACTTCATTTATACTCTTAATGGCTTAAGAATGGGAGCAACAATAACAACTCTGTACTTTTTAGGTACGGAGCAAGTCATCTGTTGGTAAGGTGGTTGTTGATGAAATTGCTGAATTCATTCAAGAATCTTATTCAAACAGTGAATCTGGGATAGTGTACTGCTTCTCGAGAAAAGAATGTGAACAGGTCTGCTTTTTGTATTCAGTGCTCCTTGTTTTGGTGGTGTAAATATTGCTTGGGAGTTATTCCGTGGGTAGTGATGTTGGAATGATCTATGCTGCTAATTTAACTGTGTTTGTTGTGTTACTATTATTATATCAATTGTTACACAACACTGAAAGAAGTGCATTTCCAGATAACTACGTAAAAACAGAGAACTATTGGAGCCTTTGCTCAACTGAAACTTTTGATGTAAATCATATGATTGTTAGCAACCTATCTTCTGCATGCTTTTAAAGTTTGTCATCACTTGAATTAAATGCATGAGGACTTTAGCATTGAAATTTCTTTTTTATTTTCATATTGTCTCTCTTCTATTCATAGGCACTGATCCCTTCTATTATGCAGCTGTACTTTTTTATCAGAACATGGTAAAGCCCTCTGTTTGCGTTAGATTGATATTGTTAATGTAAAGCATTGTGAAAAAAAATTATAATACTAATGGTAAATAACATGCTAGCATCTCTTCCCTAGAATTGCTATAAAAATTTATCCTTTTCTCATTCTGTCAAGAGCTGTAGGTTGCAGCAGAGTTACGTGAGAGAGGAATTGCAGCTGATTATTACCATGCAGATATGGATGTAAACGCTCGTGAGAAAGTTCATACGTGGTAAAGTCATTATTCTGATGTTATTAGTCACTGGTATTGTGTGAAATGGCACTAGCGTGTTTCCTTTCACTACGCATTAATTTTTGTGAAGAAGAATTTTTACTTTTCTGGGTTTCATAACTTATTCTTGCTTCTACTTTCTTCTTTTTTTGTTTCTTAATTTTTTTCATGTGGAAGAGATATTTTATGAAGAAATAGACAATTAATACAAACTGTGAGGATGAAACATACTCCAAGGTGAAGGCAAAAAAATTCTAATGCAGTAGTTTCCGGTCCTGCTAGTTTTAACTGAAGAAGTCTCTTGGAGACTCTAGATACAGAATACTATATCAGTCTAGCCTTATTATAAAAATAACTGCATATCTTCTTGCTATTTTGTCCCTTAAATAGAATTTTTTATTAAAATTATCAGGGCATTTCTTTCCAACAAAAGTAACCAGATTACTGTAGACTTCGTGCATCTTCCCAATGTCTTACTGTCTGTTCTCTATTTTCATTTTATTGAGTGTTTATGTGGTTTCATGTCATAGGTGGAGCAAAAACAAGCTGCAAGTCATTGTTGGTACAGTATGTGTCATTGCAGTTATCATTCTTTTATTGGTACAATACCTGCACTTTATTTTAAATTTTATTACTTTGCTTGTGTATCAGGTGGCATTTGGAATGGGAATCAACAAACCAGATGGTGGTTTTTATTATATTAGAACAAATTTACCTGTTTTGTCTTTGTGTTCTGATGTCTACTTTTGCAATTCTAGGTAGAGATATACATACACATTAAATTTAATACACAATACCTACTTGTAGTGAGGTTTGTCATCCATCACAGCCTGAGTAAATCAATGGAAACATATTACCAGGTCTGTTCTCTTACCTGGTAAGCCAGTCTTTTTTTTCCCCAGAGTGCTCTTCTATAACTTCTGTTACTGCAGGAAAGTGGTCGAGCTGGACGAGATGGGCTGCCTTCTGAATGTGTACTCTTTTATAGGCCTGCTGATGTTCCCAGGCAGGTAATTTTTGTTTCATTTCCCCTCTTACAATGCTAATTTCTATAGCATTTCAACATGCAATAAAGCAAAAGTGAAATCTGGTACTTTCTGAGCAGAGTTCGATGGTTTTCTATGAGAATTCTGGATTGCAGAATTTATATGACATAGTAAGATACTGTCAGGTACGTCGTTGCTATTATTTTTTGGTTGATTGAGGAAGAAATTTTATTTTGAAAGTAATGGAGTTCAAATAATAGGAGGGCATTCTCTTGGATGAAAGAGGCTAATTAAAGTGAAAATATAAAAGTGCTCACCAACTCCCTAAATTGAGAAACGCTTCTAAAAGCATCCAAAGTAGAAACCCTCAAAGCAGTAAAAGGTATCATCATCACTCTAGCTGATGGAGAACAAAGCGGTGATAAACTGATTCTTGAAAGTTTTATAGCATTCCACTCCAGCCAAACACAAGTCTTGATTGGCTACCTTCATAACACATCTTCACAGAAGTTTTTAGTTTTTCCTTCCCAAACCTGTGAATTAAATGAGCAATAAATCCTCCTTAACTGTTGAGGCAACCTATTGCTCACTAGAAACACTGAAATTAATATTCTGCATGCTCCTAGCAATAGAACAATGTGAAAAAAGTTGCATGTGCTTCCACTACTAATAGACCACGTTAACTTGCACACGGAGGTCTGGATAGATGGTAACTAGACATTATGCATGTGCCTTGACACTCACATAATTGAGTGCGTACATCTAATATGCGTTGACATTCCCAAGATATTTTGAATTGGTCATTATACATAGAATTTGCTATTGGAATGTGCTTCACATCTGAACTTGTATTGGCATTTTTAATTTTTTGCAGTCTAAAAGACAATGTCGTCGAAATGCCTTTTTCCGACATTTTGCTGAGCCATTACAAGACTGCAATGGTAGTAATTGTTGCTGTTTGTGACTAATATCTTCATGTTCTGCTCTTGATATTTTTTGGTGACTTTGATTCTTCAACGTTGTGCTTTTCAGGGATGTGTGATAATTGTGCTTTTCTTAGTGAAGTTATGGAAGTTGATGTATCTCGTAAGTTTCTTTGATTATTGTTCAATTGAATTTTGTTGTTTGATAAAATTTTTCAACTGAATTTTATCTACTAGTTATTTTCTAACATTTTCCTTAGATAGTTTCTAATATGGTTCCTTCTTGTGTTGTTTCTGTCCTTTATATTACATTTTAACTTATATGACATTATATGCTGTGCCTGAGATGATTTACTTGGCACTGAAGGACTGAACTCATACAGCTCCAATTCAATGCATTACCAGGTTATTGAAATCTAATACCTCTTGAGGCCAATGGCGATGTGCTTAACTTGAACTGTAGTTACATGCAAACATGAACATACACCTATACAAGTCAATTTCTCCATTTTTATTGTTTACCATGTTGTTGGAATCTCTTTATGGTCTTTGAATCCAATCCTAATGAGGTTAGAATGGAGAAGAAAGAAGTTTGCGGGACCTTCTGGAGTTAATTTACTATGAGTTGATGGGAAGAGTTTACTGCTAAACATTTTCAAGATGGATCAAGGTAGGTTGGTGTTATTTTGGCCTTGTATTTGTATGGTGGTAAAAAATTCTTGAGGTGTTTTGAGATGAAGTATTGATTGGCAGAAAGTGGAACTCTTAAGGTATTTTGGAGTTGCACTTGTTCTTAAATAAACAAAAGTGCAGCTAATGCCTCTAACACCTGAAGAGTTGCACTTTTTGGAGTTGCTCTTCTCTTAAATAAACGAAAGCTCAGCTATTGCCTGTTATATGTTTTGGCATCATGGATGGCACTGGAATCTGGAGTTAATGGAGTTGTTGAAGATCAGAAGTAACAGGCAGTTGGTGCTCCCTGTGGTTTTTTTGTTTGTATGGATGCATATTAATAAGCTAAGGTAAGGATGCATTGTAGGAAGTTGCCAGTTAGAAAGGCCTTTGAGGTAAGGACCTTCTTTGATGCATCAGTAGTAGGTTAATGGTTATGTTCCTTCAGTGTACTATTTAGAAGTCTGGCTTCTTACTGCAATAGCTTTCGTGAGTGCTAGGTGCTCACCGTTATATTTAACGTGAGAGGATTGGATTTAGAGGGATAGGTCATTATTGGTTGGTTTACCTGTTCCAGGTTAGGGTTTCTAGAGATGCAAGGGGAAACGGTAAGAGAGTGTTTGGAAAGAGCTATACACCAGAGATAATTCCAAATAGGTTTCCTTATCTTCATGGTACTAACACAGATAACATGGAAATCAGTTATTGACCTGAAGACTTGGCTGAAGCACCATATTTCAAAACCTTTGAAACAAAAAAACAGCTAGGAGGAGAAATTTTGGAAGTTAAGATTCTGGTTTGAAATTAGTTGAGTTTCGCCCATTATCTCCAGTAAGTTAGGAGTATCATAAGATTTAGGCAGCAGTTTTTATCATCAATGATTATTCAATATGATCAGGTAATTGTGTCAGATTTCATCAGTAAAAGGGTACGAATATGGCCTATTATTGTCAGAATATGGATATCTTGTTTTGCCATTCATTTTGTTTAGCTTTCATCATTGAATATAACATATTCAACAAAGCAAATAACTTTTTTCTGGTAACCAAATGTACCAAATAACTAATTTATTGACTGTGACTACTTGTGCACAGGTCATGCGAAAGTTATGGTTTCATTGCTGCAAGATATGCAAGAGAAAGATCAGAGGCTGACAATGTTGCAATTAGTGGACAAAATGAAAAATAAGAAGGAACTAGGTTTGTCCTATGGAATTTATTTTCAGTAAAAATGATTTCAACAAACTTAAAAGTATCGTTATTTTACCAGCAGAATATTTTCAGAGAGAGTTTCACTGATTTGTGTTTATCTCACACTAATAATTAAGTCATTAATTTACAGTAGTGAGAATGCCCTGATCCAAAAGTTGAAATCTTATGAAAAATAATTAATGCTGAAAGTCTTTGGAATTTCTTCCTTGTTAACATGACATGAGGCTTCATCATCAGGCTTGATGCCCTGCCATATTGAATTCTCTACACATTTCTGTATCCACAAGCGCACATATGTTTGTACTTGCTCACATTATGATGGTTTGAGTGCGATGGATATGATAAATATGCTGGAATTCAGTTAAGTGTAATCATTGAACATGCTTAAATTGAGCAAATCCTGGTCCCTAGGTCCAAGTTTATCTGCCTACAAAGTAATGCTAAAGTCAATTTTGTATGTACTTTATTAAGCTCTTATGACAATAGACATGTGTTGCATGCACCTTATGCGACTGCTTTTCTGGTACCTGATGGGTGGCAATGTGTGTATAGGGCAGGTGGACAATCTGTAAACTAGCATGTAGTTGTGGCAGAAATGTCCAGGCATAAAATTATCGACAACAAACTATCAAAAACTGTCCTTGAAACAATCACTCGAGGCAAATTAACAGATCCGCCAACGAAACAAATCTTTTAGTTTTAAAATTTTGTTGTTGGAATCTGGACATGTATCAAAATGTTGAATATTTTTTGGGGCTTTTGTTTCATATAAATTCCCCTTTATTTTATAACATGCCCTAAACAGTGTGTATATGACAAAGATACAGCATCGTTGTAGAACCATCAGCTTGTTGATATCACTCGGCATCCCTTATCTACATCTTTATGTACTTTCCAAGAACCTTGATTACTATATGCTGTTTAAAGGGGCATCAAGTGGTATTGTTTGAAATTTTGGGTTTGGTTTGCCGAAATAAAAAAATCCAAGAAGGAAAAGTAAAAATGATTTAAATCAAATCAGAGAAAAATGATTTAAATCAAGTCAGAGCCTGATTCTACATAAACAAGAAGAAGTCGGATTTTACAAAATCAAAGCCTGATGTATTCACCTCTTGTTACAGCTTGAAAGTGAAAAATCACTTAATGGAGAAATAAGATGTAACTGTTGTAGTGATGTATGATGCCCAGGCATTAAATGCAATTAGAATCTACCTTTCTTATTTGGTTGGATAATTATGGCAATTGTTTCTTAACTGTTATAGTCATCTGACACTGCTCTAACTTTTATGTTTATTCTTCAAGTGCATTTGAAATCTGATAAACATAATGCGTTTGCATAAATTTATTTTGATTTCTGTATGAATTAATCCCCAGGTTCTGACATAAAGAAGGAGGAAATGGAACAGCTTGTCATACAGCTTATACTTGACTTTGTTTTTGTAAGTACCTGTATGCTTTAACTTTGAGCACGTAAAGCAAGCTGGTGCATAATAATATTGTTTGAATTGGTTGCTGAGTCACTTGTGACACTGAAAATACGTGCAATGTCTAGATTGTTAAGTGAAAAGTAAATATGCTCACAAAAAAAAAAAAAAAAGAGGCAAGAAAGAAACATCATTTGTTTCGTATCTTAGATTGTTATTGAAGTTTATTTCGAGCACAAATATCACTGGCATGATTTTGTGTTTTCATGTCTACTCTTTTTGCAATGTTATATCAACCTTAAAAGTGTTTGCCAATTTGTGTCTTTGTCTTTGTTTATGTAGAAAGAAGAATATCAACATACAGCCTATGCTACAAATGCTTATGTGACAATAGGTCCATTGGCAAATCAGGTGCTGCAAGGTACGGTTCTAAATCAGATACTTAAATTATATAATCTGGCCTGCATATTTTTGGAGCTTAGTTCTATTATGTCATTTCCTGTTCAATACAAGTGTTGAGAAATTTTGGAATTCCATGTAGGCTTGTACAGTCTCCCTCAGCAGTAAGGCTGTGAGTATGTAATTGACGTAATGTTGATACCTGTCATTTTGCATACAGGCAAGAAGATAGTTAAGCTTGAGATCTCTAGCAAACAGAAGAATAAGGGTGACAGCATGAAATCAGCAAAGCACAGCCTTGCATTTTCAGGTTTGGAGTTGAAACTTGACGAGTTGCGGGAGAAACTCTCTTCAGGTCATGGTGGAATATTCCCCCATTCTGTCTTGTCTAGCCAGCAGATGAGCATGATAAGTTCCCAGAAACCAAGTTCAGCACAAGAGGCAAGTCACTGCCATGTTGATATGTTACTATTGAGTATTTACCCTTGGCATGGAGCTGGTTGGAATATCATTCCAGTTTGTCATTCCTCGTAGTGCTTCAGCTGCAGTGCTACATTGATTACAAAACTTTAATTATATATTGGAAAAAACTGATCTTGTTTGTTTACGAGAGCTAGCACTCTCTAATTGGATGATGTTGACTTCTGGCCAGCTGTAATTCTTGATGCCCCTGCTCAATACATTCATGCACAGGCTCATGTGCAAAGAGCCACCAACACCCCTGTATGTAAAAAGCACTGTAATCAGTGCCAGCTGTATGATCCAACCAATCATGAACTATTCATTTTAGGCAGCCTTAAAGGAACTTCAGGCAATATCTATAACAGATCTTGTGCCTGCGATGGCTTGTCATTCTCAGAATAGTCCAAAAGAATTGTAACTTCCTAACTGATCAATGCTTGCCACAACATTTCAATTGTAGTACAGCCCAAGCTAGCCTCATAAACCTGAGAAGTTTATTGTATCTGTTGTTGTTTGCAGTTGGAGAAGATAATTGGAAAGCTGAAGACAGAAAAGTATGGGAGTAAAATTCTAGATGAGATCAAGAAGTACACTGGCTCTGAGCCGCCTGATAATGGCATGTTGAATGAGGAAGAAGGAAGCGGGAATAGAGCTAGCAAGCGGTTAAAGACGAGAAAGGGTATTGTTGTTATCGAGAGCAGTGATGAGGAATTCTAAAGGTTCGTCTGATGCTTCTTAAAGTACTCCTTACTTTCACCATGAGCCCTTCAGAAAGACCACCCTAACCATGATGCAGACTTGGTTGTGTTCATAGTTTGTTTCAATATTTTGTTTGGTCAATGAAGTAGCCTAGGGATTCTTCTCTACCCTTATGATGATGCTTAGTGGTCAGGGAAAAAGAGATGGGGTTGCAGAAAATTTCTTATTCATACACAATTTTGAACCTGTCCAAATTTTTAGGAGAACTAGATATTGCTTACACTTCTCTGTAGCAGTCCCAACACTTTGATTTAGTTAGTGGCAAGGAACGGCTAATTACAAGTATGTGATCACCATAGGGATGGTGATTTTATTTAGATACTGATAAAGAAGTAAAAGTGTCCAGTAAAAGCTAGGGCAGCTGCTGTATCTGTTGTAATTTTTTTTCTTGAAGATCTGGAGTTCCAAGATATCCATTGAATTTTTGTAATTTATTTCTTGACAAGTCATCATTCGTCCCATTATTTTGGATACACAGATGGAACATGTAGGCTTCCTTTATTTGTCTCTGGAAAAAAGTAGTAAAAAAATCGATCCATTTCTTGTACCATTTCTTTACTCACCACACATGCAACACTGGGAATCTAATTTTGAAATTTTAATGGTTCTGCATGTCTTTGCACTCTTGTTTTCTTGTTTAAAAGATTTTTTTTTTATATCATCTTTGAACATTATATAATTGTTAGCTACCTGCTCATAACATGTAATATTTTGTTGATATATATTGTGCTTCCTAAAATTTTTCAAAATTTTTATCTTGATTCTTATATTTTATTTTACTTTGCAAATAAGCTCTTGATTGAAGTTTTTTATTCTCATATTTTACAACAAATGTAATTTAGTTCTTAAAACTTGTTTTCAATTAAGTCCCTACAAGTAAAATATTAATCTTGGTTAAAATTGTGGCAATAGATGTGATATTATTGGAAACAAAAGTTTTACTTTTTCAATGGGTATATCTATTTAAATTCATTTAGTTTTTACTTTGTCCATCAATCTGTTTAAATTATAGAAAACAATTATTGAAAAATAATATATTTATGATGATATGAGAAAAAATCAAAGTAAAAATGCATTCATGGGGATCAAATTTGAAGCATAAACAAACATTCAAATATCAAGGACTAAGTTGCATGGTCAGGGCAAAAGTTCATATTCATTTTCTTTCCTGGTCACTTAACTTTTTTTTAAAAAATTTGATCCATTCACATTATTTTTAATTGGCGTTTGATTTAGTAGTTCATTTTGGTTGTTTGGATACGAGGTTCTCGTAATATCAATTAAAGATTTTAATATGGAGTTAATGTTCAGCTAGTCAAAATAAAATAAGACTTTGGTTTATGTAAAATAATTAAGTATTAATGGTTTAAAATTGAATTCGTAACTTTCTTTGGTGGTTGAGCACCACCATTCTT
>Ga0325403_1002624_pt1 | contig 16023 bp, 8 predicted proteins | sample PopdelMetagenome_19_FD_205665 | JGI IMG/M metagenome (GOLD analysis project Ga0325403, IMG submission 205665) | Populus deltoides microbial communities from Bellville, Georgia, United States - Xylem-PdKOR-R4 | ecosystem: Host-associated > Plants > Phyllosphere > Stem > Wood/Secondary xylem...
GTTGTCAGGCATTCATGATTATAACTTATGTTAACAACAAATCAAGTTCCTTTCATAGCTCAGGTGTCGGTTATACCATACAGTATGGGCTATGAAAGTGCCAAGTATTTGTTGTACCAAGTGTTAAATAACATAAATCTAGATTAACCATTTAATTAGCAAAGTATTAAAAGTGAACAAGATAACAAATATAAAGCATGTTAGTATTCAACATTAAGGTCCATGTTAAGTTTATATTATACTTATTCTTACACCATTAGTGTACCCTTTTCACCTTGACATAATTAACTTAACTAAACATAATGAAAGAAAGAAACATAAATAAACAAGGAAAGGAAATGAAAAGCATAAGTAAGAGATTAATATAAGCAAAACTTAAGCATTACAAAATATAAAGAGAGAGCAAGAGCATGATCTTGATCTGAACACCAAGATGCCTACATACATGGCAAATGCCTCCTTTTATAGTCTAAAATTCGGAACTATTGATTTGTTGACTAATTGATGATTGAGTGGCCACATCTTGACTTGGTGACAATTCTTATCTTCTTGTCTGCCAAAAACGTCATTGATAACGTCATAATTTGAACAGACTTCAATCATCAAAGTTTTAGGAAACTATCTCATCTTTCTTGGTAACAATTTGAGATCATTTAGACTTCTAGAACTCAAGATATGGGTTGAACACCGAACAATGTCTGGGCTGCAGGACAGATTCGGACTTGAAAACAGCCTTGTTAAATCTTGGGCTCCCATGAAAGTTGTAGGTCTATGTTTTACCTTTCCATCCATATAAAGTAGACCTAAATCCAAGATCTACAGCTCCAGATATGACCCGATTACCGAACAATGTTCTAGTTTGGACTGCACCAACATCTCTTTTCTAAGTTTGGCCATCAATTTGTCCTTTCAATTTCAGTACTTCAACTCATCAATCAATTCTTTCATTTATGTGATATACTTGCATTTAAGATGAACATTTACCATAAATTAAAGGTATCTTATATTATTAGATATGTTATTATAAAACATACTTTAGTTAAGGAGTTATTGATACTTCAAGTGCAAAATGATGATATAAAAACTTGATAAAAATGCACTTTTAAGTACTAATCAAGACCCTTAAATGTAAATGACTAATCAAATAAAAATTACAACTTTTCACTAGTTTTGACAAGCTCCAGAATTAATAGAAAAGATTAATGACTAAATTTGAGTGACAAAGATATAAGGTAAGCAAAAATATAAAAGTATAATGCAAGATGAGATTATTTTTAGGCACAAAAAAATATTATTAATGATAAACTAAATAGCAAGTTTAATACCAAGACTTTAAAATTCAACATAGCACAAGGTAAAGTGATTGAATGACTTGATTGCTTGATGAGAAGATGTTGGAAGAAACCTGCTATTGACATAGTGAAAATGGCTTACGTGGCACTAACCTGTAGCATTTAGCTGTGTGATGCTAACGTGGCAACATGTTCTAATATATTGGTGCCATGTTAGTGGGGTGAGGTGTCACTAACTGGGAATTATGATGATGTGGTGGTTACGTGGTAGCGTGGTGTCGTGGCACTAGTGTGGCTATGTGAGGGTAATTTTTTTAATGCGAAAAAAATTCTTAAGTGTTAGCTAATGATTTTTCTAGTCACTTGGTGTTTTGATAGATTTAAAAGTAATCTGGATTAGCAGTAAAAATATAATTTGATTTAAAATAAATAGTTAAAATGATAATTTTTTAATAAATATTGAGAAGATAACATATTCGATCGATTCGGTTCAATTTAGGTTAACCTACCAATCTGTATACCGAGTCAATAGATTATAATAACTTAATAGAAAACAAATCAAAACAAATTAAAAAAAATTAATTTTCAATAAATTCAATATTTAAGGATGTAATTGAAAAAAATCAATGAAAAAAAGGACTAAAAAATAAGTTGAGTCAACTTGGGTTAACTTGTCAAACTCGTGAATCAGGTTATGACATTATAATATCTTGATAAAAAGCAAATGAAACAAATTATAAAACTTAATTCTCAATCAACCTAGTGTTGAAAAATGAAATTAAAAAAGAACACAAAAAAACAACTCAAGTCAATCATGGTTAAACTGTCAAACTTGTGATCTAAATCATGAGATGTGGATAAGCTCATTAAAAGAGGACCAAAACAAATGATGAAACATAGTTCTCAATTAATTCAATATCAAAGGATAAAATTTAAAAAAAATAATCAATTAAAAAAATTAAAAAAAATTCGAGTGAACCGAGTTAACTTATTAAACCTACAATCTCGATCATAAATTTAGTATAACCTTGTAAGAAATAAATTAAAAATATTATAAAGCACAATCCCAATAAAATTAATGTTGAAGAATTGAATTGAAAATGAAAATGAAAATGAAAATAAAATAAATATTAGAAAAAAATATTATTATAATGAATATTATTATGTGAGGTGGGGTAGATTAAAAATCCCTCCTCCTTTAATTTTTTTTTTTTATTAATGTGTTAGAATTTGCAGTGGGGACGAATTGATAGTTTTTATTTCAAAACTGAGCAAGTTTTAGGAGAATGGGCAATTTGGAAAACTCTGGTTTTGACCACTTTTCGAAAAACTCTACACGATTTCCGAGCTAACAAAGTTTTAGAAATTGTGGAGAATGGGCAATTTGGAAGTTGATCAAAATTTATTTTGGATAATTTGGGTAAAATGAAATTCAAATTATATTATTTATTTATTTATAAATTTATAAAATTTCAGAACTAATGTGTTTGTAATTTTCTTTAAATCTAATTTTATATAGTCAAAACTTTCCTACGAAGCAGTTTTATCCAGTTAATTGTAATTTTTAAAGGAACTTTAGGTAAAAGAAAAAATAAATCTAGTTGAGGACCCGCACTATCTTGCAGGGTTTTTATTTATTTATTTATTTGTAAAAAATGTTATTCAAGTGCTTCAAACATGTTATAAAACATGAATAAAAATCTACAACTCGTATTATTAACCTAACTATATTAAATAAGTTGAATTTATTTTAATTAGATAATAAAATAAATATAATGACAATAGATGAATCAAACTTAAAAAAAATAAAATAAAAGTTATCACAGTAATCTAGAAAAAAATATTTTTCTCAAAAGAAAAAAAATATAGCCCAATTCTCATTCTATTAAATACAGAAAGACAAATCTGGATAAAAATAAGGACAAGAAAAATTGGCCCACTTCAAACCGGGTTAACGTCACAAACCTGTAACCTAGGTAATATGGGTCAAGTTAACCTCTATTAACTTGCCAAATTTATGTCCCAAGTCATTAAATTTGGATAACTCGATAGGAAAAAAAAAAAAGCGAGCCTCAAAGCTCTTTTTTTTTTTAAAAAAATCATTGTCAAATGATGAGAGCTGAAAAAAATACGTTAAAAAACAAAAAAATATAAATCCGGGTTAAATTTTCAAACTTGTGACCTGATTTATTAGACTAAAAGCACCCCAATTAAGAAAAACTAAAAAGCTCAATTTTCAACAAATCAAATGTTGAAGGATGAAAGTAGAAAAAAGAATTTTAATTATCAAAAGGATCCAAAACAAAAAATAGTAATTAAAAGAATGAGGATCAAAATAAAAATAAAAAATAATTTTGTTTTTTGATAGAAGGGTGAAACTGAAAAGAAAAATAAAATTAACAAAAAGACCCATAAGAGAAAAAAAGAATAAAAAAGAATAAGGATCAAAATTAAAATAAAAAATAAAAATAAATTTTCGATTGAAGGGTGAAATTGAGAAGAAAAAAAATATATAACAAAAGAACCCAAAAAGAAAAGAACAATAAAAAATATGAGGACCACATTGAAAAAGTAATATATCACAAATTGGGATTTGAAGATGTAATTGAAAAAACTAAAAGTTTTACAAAAAAACTAAAAACAAAAATCAAAAATCAAAAGAATTGGGATCAAAATTAAAATATCAAAATATCACGTGACAACTTTAAAATTTGGTATAGGTGACGTGATTTTTAAGGGGAGAATAAAGAAAAGTGGAAGAGAAGAGAAAAGGTGGCCGATGATGAACTGCACCATCCCGACCACCGCGCCGTCAGATCAGAAGAGGATATGGTGGTACAGCTAATGACGCAATGGAAGATGATTTTTGTTTGATGAGAAACGCCGCATTCGTCACCTGAAGAGCATTGTCGCCTCCTCTTTGGTAGTATATACCTTACAAGTGCTAGCCATTTTTTTAATTACTTTTTATATTTGTTAAAATATGAAATGGGTCCTTATCTCACTTCATTATAACAAAAAAATTAGTGTGGAAAGATGAAAATGGCCATGGATATCAATTTTAATTTAAGGATATTTTGATCATTTTACTATACTTTTTAAATTAAAAAAAAAAACTTTCTTACACCCAAACTATTTAATATTGACTAATGAGCCTTTTAAAAAGATCAAATTACTCATAATTGCTAGTTTAAAGATTTTTTTATGGGAAGAGCACAAACATTATTATACTTTTCCAGCGAATAAAGCTCCTAAATCTAGGTGAATAGTATTTTTCAAAGGGTTCTAGCTTTTGTAAATATTAATAAGGCTACTAGGTCTAAAATTTTGAGTGATTCAAATAAAATAAATTACTTAGAAATATAAATGAGGTAAAATGTAATTTGAAAAATCAAAAAATTATTTTAGAATAATGAATTGAATGTTTTTTAAATAATCCAAAAATTCTCTAAAATAACAGTTTTTTGCGTTTTGAATTATCCAAATGCTCACCCCTCCTTGCTTCACGTCTAAATGAGTTTCAGTATGTGTTTAGTATTGTAGTTCAAATTGTTTTTAAAAGCTTTTTTAATTAAAAATATATTAAAATAATATTTTTTAGAATTTTTTTAATTTTCAATATCAACACTTCAAAGTTATCGAAAAACACTAAAAAATATTTTTTAAAATAAATTGAACCTTCTTATTAATGACACTATGGGAAAGAAACTCTAAAGTAAGATGTGGCAATGAAAAAAAAAAAGAGTAGTTGGTTGAAAGTTTTTATTAGTGGGCTTGTTTAGTTTAGTGTTTAGTTTTCCACCTTTGAATTCTTGCGGTACCCGAGAAATTATTATCAAGGGTGTGTTTGTTTGATGGAAAGTGATTTTCTGGAAATCATTTTCTAAACTTTCCTGTGCTTGTTTGTCATTAGAAAAGTTGGTCAACGGAAAACACTTTTTAGTCAAAGGAAAATTTGCCTTTTATTTTAGGCGGAAAACACATTTTGGAAGTTGTGAAAAATTTAAAAATATCATATTATTTGCTGATTATATCAAATTTGGTCCTCAAACTTTTGATTGCTATATAATTTTTTTTTGAATATTTTTTTTCGATTTCATCCCTTAGAATTTAATTTTTATATTAACTTTGGTCCTCATTTTTATAATTGTTATTTGCCTTTTCTTTTATCATTTTTTAATTGAAATTTTTTATATATCAAATTTGATCATCATTATTTTGATTGTTACTTATTTTATTTGAAATAATTTATGATATTTATTATTATTTTAATTTCTTCATTTTTCAATTTTTTTATTTGTTAGATTTGATCTCTATTATTTTGATTATTATTAATTTTATTTGAGATAATTTATGAAATTATATATTTTTTTCAATTTCATTTTCATTCAACTTTTTAATTTGTAAGATTTGTTCCTCATTATTTTAATAAACTTGCAAAAAATAAAACATTAATAAGTTATTTTCCAGCTCATTTTCCATGACATAACCAAACATTGGAAATTGTTTTCCAATTTATATTTCATTACACTACCAGACATAGAAAAATAATTCATTATTTCAGAATTTATTTTTTTAAAAATAATTACTTTTCAGCATATAAACGGGGCCTAAATTTCTTTAAATGATAAACGAGCATCATTCTTTCTTTCTTTACTAAATAACCGGTCGAGTGTTGGATTAAGAAAACCTTGAACATAAAAAAATGTCTCTAACACATGAATTATATATATATGTTATTAAACTCAACCTTTCATTTAAACCTTTTAACTTAATTTTTCACTCAATCTAGGTTTCAAATCAAATTATCTTGACATGACGGCAATCGACTTATTGAGTTCAATGACAATCTAAACAGCTGGTGAAAAATATAGTTTGATTTGTTTTAAAAAAATCAAGATGACATATTTTTTAAAATATTAAGATGATGACATATTGGATCGACTTGGATAACCCACCACCCGCGTCATGGACTCCATAAAATTTAGTAACTTTTTTTTATGCGAAAGTATTTTTTTTAATTATATAATAAAAAAATGCTAAAAAAAAGCACCAATCCAATATTGAGATGCTTGTTTGAGACAATGATAACGTTATAGAAAGTAAATCGAAACAAATTACGAATCACAATTCCTAACATACTTTTTTTTAATTGAGAGATAAAAAGTTATTATTTATGCTTTATAAAATAAAAGAAATATATGAGTTGATAAACTAGAAGGAGTTGTTAACACTAATTAAATATTAAAGCTATAAGTTAATCTTCATAGTAGAAACAAAATATAGATATACATGCAAATGTTTTATACCAACTATCATTTTTATTTTAAATGTTTTCATTTATTCCCAATAATAAATGATTTCTATTTTCATAAAAACTTTAAACAAATATAGCTAATTCATATAAAATATAAGAGAAAAAAATTCAAACTAATCTCTTTGTAAAATCACGCAACTAAAATTTATAAAAAAATCAATCACTATTTAAAAAGTAAAGCTAAATCAATAGAAACAATTAATGGAAAGTGTTGAAAATAATAAAGAGGTCATGTGTTGATAGGCTAGGCCTATATGCCTAATTTTAATAAATTAAAAAAAGCCTAGGCGCCTTTTGTTTTTGTTTTTGCATCAAGAGTGGAATGATACAATCCTCTTTATATATATAAATATAATTATGTGGCAGATGACCTATCACCAATCAGGTTGCCTACCTAGAATCCTATCACTGCTATGATGGTTGAAAAATTAAAGGATGAGTTTTTTGGCCTAAATATTTAATTTTCAGCTCATTTTCACATCAAAACACCCAATAAACACTGTAAAAACATTCATAAACCATTCAAAAAACCCCAAATCACTTAGAAGAAATAAAAACCAACTAAATTAAAAAAGTCTAAATAAACCCTAATTTACTTTTTCATCGTTTATAAAATAAACCCCACCGCTATTTTTTCATATCTAATAAAACCTATTAACATCAAACACGTCGAGTTTCGTCATTGGAAAGTGACAATTCTTTAATTTTCTCTCTTTTTCATTGTTTTCATAATATTTTCTCTCTCCTCTCTCAAATTCAAGGACTTAAATAATAAGAAATAAACTTTGGCAATTAAAATTGCAAAAACTAAAAGGATTGTAAAGTAAGTAAAAGGAAAGTTGGTGGACTAAACAAAGTTTTTCTAATGAATTTGAGATTGACCATGAATTTTCCCTTTATTTTATACTCCACTCCTCTTTTATTGAATATTTTCTTTCATTAACAAATTTTAATAGATTGGGCATTAATTTGAGCATCGAAAACTACAATTGAAAAAAAATTAAGGATAAAAAAAAAAAGCTATTGTGAATTACTACAATGTTTTACCTAAATATTTTAGTGTATTTTGTAATGTAATGTGGCTATTTTTCTGTGTTTTAAGAGCCCACTTGATATTATGGTAGTGATTGCTTTTTAAAGCATTTTTTGCTTTAAAATATATTGAAATAATATATATTTTTTATTTTTTAAAATTTATTTTTTTATTAACAATACATCAAAATGATATGAAAATATAAAAAAAATATTAAAGTAAAAGGATAAAAAAAAATCAAATTCTTTCAAAAAAAAAAAAAAAGTTTTTGAAACATAAAAACCAACATGTTAAGTAGAAATATTCAATGCCAACGGTGGACCAACTTTATGCCAAACGAAGAACTAAGTATATACAAGGTGGACCAATATGTCAATCCGCTAAGCAATCATGGTTATCATCATCAAATCAAATCTCAGAACGTTTAATTGCCAGTAGACACGCAATGCCATCTAATTTCCCCTTCCTAGTCAACAAACAAGTGGAAAAAGACAGGAACCTTAAAAACAAAAACCTCAATCAGTATTATTGATGGCTGAGCCCAGTAACCCTTCTCTAGAATTCTCCGGTGTATCGGCTGCCGCCGCTGCCGTTCTTCTATTACACACCGCAAGAGGAGGATCAACACTTGAACGACAAAGCGGGCAATCAGAGTGGGAATATAGCCACATATCTATACAAGGAGCATGGAATGAGTGCTTACACCTTGGCAATTGCCTAACCTCTTCTCCCTCTTCAAAAGCCGATAAGCAAACAGCACATTCATAGCCACTTCCCTGATCTTGGTCACCGCCTATTTTTCCCTTTTTGTACTTGAAACTACACGGCAAGTTGCTGTTGGAGTTTTCAAAACTCTGGCTTGCTGTTACCTCTGTAAACACATTTGGTCCCTGCCCTGATCGGCCTCCACGTTGAGCGCACCACTTGATGATTATAAGGTTGTAAACAGCTAGCACCATAGCAGCTGTGCCAACAACTACTAGGCCATAATATAACATTGGCAGATTGGATTTGTGCGGAGGAGGAGGAGGAGGAGGAGGAGGAGGCGCAAATAAAGGGCTTGTAATTTTATCTACCATATTTCTTGAGAATGGAGTTCTGGGATATTTAGATAGCAGTTTAGCAATACAAGAATGTAGGGATGTCCCTATCCAATTTTCCGTCCTTGCCTGTATTAGTATAATATCATGTAGTTAATCTAAAAGGCTTGGTTGTAAGAATCTATGGGCTAATGAATGGAAGAAGACAAAGGAGTGTACAATCAGTTGACAATGAAGGAGAGCGACTGAATTTTTAGATAATAGAGCTTCATTATTTTGGCTCTCTGTTCATTACATTTGGACAACAGGATAAAATGATTCCTAATCCTAATCTAAGCCTTAAAATAAAGTAATCTTAAGTACCATTTGCATATTATAGTACTCGAGAGATCACACCCCGTACGTCCCCTAAGAAGACAACGCTTCTTCTTTAATTAGTGAAGAAAAAGAAAAAAAAAATCTTTCTTCTTCTTCTTCTTTTTTTTTTTAAAACTAACACTATGTTTCCAACACTTGCATTGCAGGGTGTATCACCAAAACTATATAACCGAAACATGTGTTTATATGGACATGTATAAATCAAGATTATCAAATAATGTTCTGTTTTGACTATAATAATCAGTATACTTCATACCATTTTAAAAAATAAAATAAATAAAAAAAAAATTTATCTCACTTAGAATCTCAGATCATTCTAGAGTTTTCACCCAAATTCTGGCTAAGAAGTTTTGGGTGTACTTTGTCTATTCCGCTTTGAATACTTATGACAATCACAATCCACAACTATATGCATATGACATGTTTGGTCATTTGTTGATCTTTTTTTTCTACCACTTCCAATATGGTGTCATTTTGGTTATTGGAAGAAGCTTTTAGAGTTTGTGTGTTTTTTCAGTGATTTTGTCTTGGGTGATTGATAAATTGTTGGTGATAAATTCAAGCTTTTGCGATTTGTTGGAGTGATTTTCTTGATTGTTTTTAGGAATTAGGTCCTTATTGATTTTGTGTTTTGTGGGAAATATTGTGGGTTCATTTTGGGTTTTGATTTTTGCCATTGATTTATTTTGTTTGGGTTTATTGGAGAAAAAATATAGATTTTAAAGGATATTGGAGATACTAGAGAGTGTGATACCTATAATATTTGCAATTTAAAAGATAATGAATGTTAGTGTTTTTGTCAATACCATATATATACCTTCAGTTTAATCAATTAAACACCTATCATATTTTGTTGATTAGTTATGGTAAGATTTGATGAGAGATTGGATCTTTTACATTTTTCTTTCTTTCTATTTTATTTTATCATTTAATTCAAGCTTAGTAGAAATGACCATGTATTAGAATGTCTAGTTGATGACTTCCCCTACATACCACCACAAGATCATGATCCTTATTTCTATGTTACTGATGGAGATTATGTTTGATCTATATATCTTATGTATTAAAACCTTTTACTTTCTTAATATTTTGACATTTTATTTATGTTATTCTCTTTAGTCTTGACTCTTGACTATTAAGGAATGTTTTAAATTTTGAAATATTTAGATGCTTGACATTGTGTTTATATTGCATAATTTAAAGTTAATTTATCTTTAGATTTCAATTGGAATCATGTATGTTGAATTAATATTTTGAATTACGCACACATAATACAGAAAACCAGAACAGATCGTTGAAATGATCTAAAACTTATATTTTTCATTCCATTAAGAAGAATAGAACGCTAAACAGAATGGAATTGAAAACTTTGGAATAGATTAGATCTTTGGCTTATGCTACACCACAAGTCAAAATATTTTTTAAAATGTACAAAAAAATGTAAAGGCGTTGCACAATCGTGTTTTCAAGCTAACAAAAAAAATTCAATTATGAACTCAAAATCTAAAGGATATTGGATGACACCATTTTTAAATATTGAGATGGAGACATATTGGATGACACTTCTTTTTTTAATATTGAGATCGATAAATATTGGATCAACCTAGGCCAGCCTTGTTAGCTTGTATAACCCACGATTTAGATCATGAGATCGTGATAACTAATAGAAAGTAAATTGAGATAAATTAGGAATTTCAATTCCTAATCAGCCAAATATTGAAGGATAAAAAAAATCTAATTTAAAAAAGAACAAAAAAAAGTGATTTCATTCAACCCGAGTAAACTCGTCAAACTCGTGATCCATGTCATGAGAATGGAATTCCCTATAAAAATAAAATTGAAAGAAAAATATCAAGCTTAATTCTTAAACAACTCATTGTTGAAGGATGAAATTTTTTTAAAAATAAAAGAACAACCTGAGTCATCTCGAGCGAGTTAACCTGTTAAACTTATGTCTTGGGTTATGAGCCTAAGATAACTTTATAGAAAGCAAGTTAGAAAAAATTATGAAATCCAATTCTCAACCAACTAAATGTTGAAGGCTGAAATTAGAAAAATATGAATTTAAAAAGGATAAAAAATACCCGAGTCAGCTTAAGCCAACCTTCTAAACCTGCGAACTAGGTCATGAAACCGTAATCATCCTATAGAAATGTTATCCTAAAACATAGGTCTTACTAATTACCTATGCCAACAATAACTCCTTCAATTTACATTTACATTTATATATTTGTAATATTTGTCTTACTACTCAAGACATATAATACCACATTCATTTACTTTATGTAATAATAATTATTTTTGCACTATAGTTACCAATCAATCTATTTCTCATTTTCTAACACAAACAATTTCTTTTTTCACCATCCAATATTATAAACCTACGTACCATGGACTTGCTTTCGAGGTCCTAGCTTATTATTTAAAACAACCATATTTATTTATTGATTTCAATAATCATGCTTCAATACTAAAAAATAACTAATGTCATCTATTCTCCCTTTTACCTAATATTTATGATTTAATACAATTTTATGATTGAGTTCATCAATCCTTAATTTCATCCTTACACTTAGCTAGATACCTTAATCAACTCATGGATTTATTTAGCCCATTTATATACTCAATGCATAAACTCATCACATTTCTATATTCATCAATCTCGTCCATACACTTAGTTAATGCTTTAATCACTTTTTTTTATTCATTTAAATTCATTTTCATACTCGAATCTTGTATTCTACATTCACTATATTCATCACTTTACTTGGTCATTTATATCAGATACTTTATGTCAATTATACATTTGTTGATCTTTTTCATTCTTTGAAAATTTACATCAACCACGTTCATTTACTCATTTCTATATTAGGATTTTGTGCTTGGTTTCTCTCATACTTTTCTTATTTCTTCGTAATAGTTACAGTTTGTATTCTATATTATAAAAAATCACCGATTCTTTTTTTTAAAAAAAATACATGTAACCTATACTTCAAAACATAATAACCCTCATCATTGTAGTTAGATTAACATTTAATATAATAGGCTTGTCTTTATGGCCATATATTAAATTCTATTTTTATGGTCAATTCAATTTTTGTGTATTAAATCTCATCATTGAAATCAATTTAACATTTCACATATTAAATCCTATTGTTGTGATTAATTCTAATTTCATGTATTAAATTCCATCATTGCAGTCAATTTAAGTCTTACACATTAAATTCTGCTTTTGTGTTCAATTTAATTCTACATATTAATTCCACCATGAAAACATTTTTTTTTATATCATTTTCCCCATCCTGAAGGTGTATTTCCACTTAATGTCATTTACCTGTCCCAAAGGCATAATTTACATAACATTAATTTTTTGTCTTATAGGCATAATTTATATAAGATTTATTTCCTATCTTGTTGGCATAGATTATATAACATTATTTTTATTAAATTATCTACTTCAGCACTTTAGTGCACTTTCTTTCTGCATTTAGCATAACATCATACTTGCCCTAAGTGAATTTAATATCATAGGTGACAACTTCAATACATTTCATATGCATTGTAAGCTACCAATGATTTATTATTATGAGTAGTAAAGTTATACAATTTAATAAAATTTTGGTAGAGTTTCTCCTATATAGAACCTCACCTAAAATTTCATTATGCAATTTCCTAAAACCACATCATATTATAACATCACCACCACATAGGTAGCTTCAAGCATACCACCGGTTAATTTTTAACATTTCTCTAATTAGTGATTTCGCAATATAGTCTTAGGACAATTTTTCACCATTTCATAAGAATTCTATAATTCCTAATTTAATTACATACATAACATATAACATATTACAAATTTCTTAAAAGGAGTAACAAAATGATTTATAGGATTTCTTACATCAAACTTATAACATAACTAGTAAAATAAAATGACAATGACAGTGTCGTCTAGGAGGTCATAATGAACCTATAACTCTCATAACAATCAATGGAATACTGAGTATTTCTTTACACATCTTGTGAATAGGAAAATTAACACATTTACTCATATTAAAAACCCATACAATTATGTTATCCCATATAACACCAAACATCCTCGGTTTTGCTTCCATAATTTCTAGATAAATTATAATAGCAACCCATACATGTATTCTTATCTAGATGGCCAACTTAGGAATTTACCCTATCAATTCTCTGTCCAAATACTAACTTATCTTATAATTTTTCAAATCATAAATCAAATCCCTGTCCAAATAACTGGCTTATTCTTTTTTCATTTAAATCAAGTCCCCATTAAAACGACTAACTTATTTTTTTTTCATTTAAATCACGTTCTCGTCAAAGCAGCTAACTTGTTTTTCATTTAAATCAAATCCTTATCTAAATGACTGACTTTTTCTCTTATTTAAATAAAGTAATCCATACTTTCCCAACGATCTTTTCTATAACATATTTTGCAAGTACATGAATTCTTAAAAGAAAGTGTGCCTCGAGTTAAAGGAGTAAAGTGTTGGACATTTACTTGGTACTCCTGTCGCATGAGCTCTCTCCGCAGAAGTTCTAGTTATGAATGTCTCCTAACATCAATAAGAGGTGCCCTCATCAGTATACAAATAACTCAGCTCATGAATTTGATAACCATGCTAACAATATTATCTATACTCAAATACTTCATACTTCCACACATACCGATTCCAAACTCTACCACTTAAATTAAACATGAGATTCCATTTTTTTTTCAACTTGCATACTTTATTAAAATCAACCTTATTCAATCACCATCAACTCATAAAATATTGAAATGGTATAATTTAACCAATTTATCAAGGTTATCTTTCTGGATTTTCCCCGCAATTCTCTAATTAACAATTTAACCAATTTTAATAACACCTCATAATTTGTCATACCATTATTAATTCCTTTTTCAAGTGCATTTATTTCAATATCTAACACTACCAATACACCATACACACCACCCAATTTTAACCATCACTTATACATTTTAAACAAAGAAAAATCTAAACTTCCATTCATACTAATCATACTTTCTTATTCATTTTTAAACAATTTTGTACTTCTACACATGCCATTCATTTCATCAACCCAAAGTTCAATTTGAATTGAATTCCTAAGGTTTTCATATTGATTTAAAAACATTCAACATTGCCCAATTTTTCGCATCCATAATTTCTCCAAAACATGCATGCAACATGAAATTCACATATTCAACCAAAACCCTTTTCGAAATGCAATTAATCATACCAACACATTAAATAAACAATCAATAACACAAACTTTAAGCCAAATCTTTCATTTCCCAAAAGTTCCTATATGGTAGGCCTTGGCCCTAGGTTTATTTTCAATTTTCTTCCATGTTTTCACTCTAGTTAATACTCATTTCATGCCACTTTAATCAATTTACTATGAAATACCTATTTCCCTAATAATTTCCATGAAACCTATAATGGAGAATTTGAGGGTTTTCCAATTCTACCAATAATTGAGAAATCATCAATTTTTCAAAACTAATAACTTGGCCATTCATAGTAAAAACCCATAATTGAATGCTATTTCCATTACCTTGCTTAACAAACATATCATTACATCGCATATTAATAAAGATTCATCCAAATTATCCTATGCCAAAACCAAACATAAACCCTAACAAATCTAATTTTGGGATTTATCATTCAACTTTCAATAACGCTCAATCAAATGAATTAAAGTTGTAAAAATCATCTTAACCAACAATAGTTGAACTCAATTTGATAAGCTTAATGCAACTCTTTCTATATTTTCCACCATTTCCTCCAAAGTTGTTTTTTCTCCCTCTTGGTTCCCAAGCTTCCAATTCTCTCTCTAGTCTTCCTAATTTAGTTGATATAATCAATAAAATTCTCTTGAAAACACTTCCCTTGATTTGCATTTTGAAAAAATGGAGGAAAAGGGGGGGGAGTAATTTTCTAGGCAAATCTTCTTTTAACCTGTCGGCTAGCCTTTATAGGGGGATTTTTTTATTTATTTATAATTTTGCCACTCATTTAACCTTTTCTTAAATACTTTTGTAAAAACACCAATTCATCTATATTCTTCCTGCACGCACCAAATCTTTTACTTCACCATCCCAATTTATTTTAATTCACTTGATATTCTTCCTTTATAAATCATAATAAAATTTCTTCTAGAGTATATTATATTATGATTAGTACTTAAAAGTGCATTTTCATTAAGGTTTTATATCATCATATTGCACTTAAAGTATCATTAAATTTCCTAACTTAAGCATGTTTTGTAATAACAAGTTTGATAACATAAGATATCTTTAATTTATGGTAAATGTTCATTTTAAATGCAGGCATATCTCACAATTTAAGGATTGATTGATGTGTTTAACTATTGAAAGTGAAAATACAAAGAGAGGGCTAAGCTTAAAAAAGAGATGTTGGTTGAATTCAAATTGAAACACCATTCGATTATTGGATCATAATTGGAGATGTAGAACTTGGATTTAGGTGGTTTAAATGGATGGAAAGCTAAGACATAGACCTAAAACTTTCATGAAGAGTTCAAGATTGAAAAGAACAGTTTTCAAGTTCAAATTGTAGCAACAACAGAGAAGTTGGAATCTGTCCTGCAGCCTAGACACTGTTCAGTGTTCAGCCCATATCTCGAGTTCTAGATGTCCAAATGACCTTACTCTTGCTTTGTTGGAAAGCTAATACAATTTCCCAAAACTTTCATGAGGATTATGTATTCAAATTCTGATGTTAGCAATGATGTTTTCTGTAGACAAGAAGATAATGATTGTTATCAAGTCAAGAGGTGGCTGCCCACTCAACAATTAGTTATCAAATCAATAGTATTGAATTTTGGCCTATAAAAGGAGGCATTTACTATGCATTTAGGTATCTTGGTTTTCAGATCAAGATCATATTCTTGCTCTCTTTCTTTATATTTTTGTAA
>Ga0325403_1002625_pt1 | contig 16017 bp, 8 predicted proteins | sample PopdelMetagenome_19_FD_205665 | JGI IMG/M metagenome (GOLD analysis project Ga0325403, IMG submission 205665) | Populus deltoides microbial communities from Bellville, Georgia, United States - Xylem-PdKOR-R4 | ecosystem: Host-associated > Plants > Phyllosphere > Stem > Wood/Secondary xylem...
AGCCACCAATTAATTTATTTTTCATCAAACAAAACAAGGTCACTTAAATTTAAAATCTATTTTTGTTTTGTTTTGATATGTTTGTTAATAATTTGATGAGGTTTTTTTTATATAATTCTACTATTTTTGCTTTATTTTTTTCTCTCATATCTGCTAGTTTTACCAATTGTTTTTTGAATTCTTGTTATAGTGTTTTTTTTCTAATTAATTATATATATTGATTATTGGTTTGTTTTGATTATATTTGGATTTTTTTTAATGTTTTGTTTTTAACAGAGCCACCAAAATTATCAATTTTTTTTTCTCACGATGTATGTTTGGAGTTTAGGTTGAACCATGAATAAAATCAAAAGAATTTGATTTTTTTAAAAAAATATTGATAACTCGCAGACTAGTGAACCAACTCTAATATATAATGTTAAAGTTATGGTTGAACAACTCCAATGCGTTTCAGTTTACAAAGAACCCGTGTTGATTAGCGAGAATCATTCTTTATTATTTTTTGTTTTATTTCAAAGTTTATCGAATATAAATAATGCTTTGCTTTAACTAATGTTTTTTATATACTTTGTATGTTTGTATTTGATAGGTATAAAAACCAACAATATTAAAGTGATGAATATATTATAAAGATGAAATTAGCTTTGTTACTTTGATTTAATTTGGTATTGCTTCAAACCTTTTACCTTATATAAATATTATTATATATTTGTAGTAAATTATTTAAATAAAACTAAATTATACATGTTTTTTTTTACAACTCTTATACAATAAATTAAAATAAATATTATATCTTATTATATTAATTTTTATTCTATTTAATAAATAATCCTAACTCCTTCCGTGCGTGAAGGGCCTAATATCACAGCCTAGCTAAGATATTGGTGTTCAAAATGGGATTACAGCTAAGCTAAGAAAGATACGGGTGTCCTGCATAAAACAAGATCTGAAGGCAAGTAGGATCATCAAGGACCGTCGGTGGACTATGAAGAAAACAATTAAAAAAAAAATGAAAATATCTGTGAATTCAGTCAGTGAATAAAGAAAAAAAATTATTAATGTCATGAAATATTTCTATAGATGGAAAGTGTTAAAACGTGACGGTGTTTGATTTCATGGAATAGGAAAGGTCCCACTCCTACCACTGCCAGTGTGCAGCGGATTATCACCATGTGATGGTGGGGTTGTGGGTGGCACCGCCATTACCACGCCGACACTTTAATAAAAAACAGTACTGGTTTATTTTGAAATTAATAGTGCTAGATTAGAAAAATCTTACGGGATAAGAGAGTATAAAACTGGTATCATAATAATTACCTTTTGAAATATATATATATATTTTTTAAAAAGACACATATAAAAATAAAATAAAATATAAAATTTATATCTTGTTAAAAATAATAAAAATATCTCATCTCCATATATTTTTATTTCTTTAAATTATGTTATTGAGAGTAATTAATATAATGTTACTAGTTGTTTTTTGAAAATTACTTTATAAATTATTTTTTTTTAAATATTCTTAATATTAATTTTATTTTTGATTGTCCATTTGTCTGTAATAGCTTCTTTTTTTAAAAATATTTTTTATTTAAAAAGTATTAAATTAATATTTTTAGTTATCTTTTAATGAATTTAATGTATCAATATCAAAAAATTATTAAATTTTTTTTTTTAAAAAAAAAACCTTACTAGCGGAGATATATTTAATTGGGTGACACGTGATTTGCTTTTACTTCTGTGAACTCCCAATTTATATATCTTGACTTTGTATGTGTAAAAGATAATTTTTAATTTTTTGTGTCAGCCTTTATTTGGAGACGGACTCTGTTGAAAAGGAGGTTCACAGTATTTCTTCCTTCATTAAATTTTATTATGATATTTTTAGATAAAGAAAACCAATTTATAGGTTGTTTTCTCAAAATAACTTTTTTTTTCATATCATTTTAGGGAAAGTAGCATATTTAAGATGAGATTTTTTTAATAAAAATTAAAAATATTATTTTTATTTTAAATTTTGTTGTTTTTAACAACGCAGTCCATGAAGATAATATTTTCAAAAAAATAAAAATCCCATGGGATAATTTCCATTTTTTTAGAAAGTGTCATTTTTAAAAAAAATTACAATTTATGCATATACGAGTTGATAATTGTTGTATCCGTTTCTACCCCCATCTTTACATGGATATTTAGCACCGTAATAGATAATTGACTGTTGCTATGCTGGGGGGTGAGATTACTTTTTCAATGTGGAAAAATATTTTGACTTTATTAATATTTTTTATAGTAGAAAAAAATAAATTATGTGAAAATTGATTTAATGTGACTCAATTATCTTAGTAAGTTTATTAAAAAAACCCTATCTTAAATATTTATTTTGAGTCAAACATTAAGATGATAGCATAACTTGGGTCAATCTGCCAAACTCATGATCAAGGTCATGAAACCGAGATAATCCATTATAAAATAAATTGAAATAAATTATGAAACTCAATTCTCAATTAACTCAGTGTTCAAATATGAAATTGAAAAAAAATGATTAAAAAAGGGCAAAAAAAAGAAAACTCGAGTCAATCAAGTTTACCTCGCTAAACTTGTAACTCGAGTCATGAGATGAGAATAAATTACGAAGTTTAATTCTCTATTAACCTAGTGATGAATGATGAAATCGAGAAAAAAAAGTCAATTAAAAAAAAGAAAAAAAACTATAATTAATCGAGTTAACTTGTCAAACTCGTGGTTTGGGTGATAAATTTGGGATAATATCATAAAAATAAATTTAAAAAATTACGTAGCCTAATCCCAAATAAACTGAATGTTGAATGATGACATTCAAATTGAAAAAATATATATAAATTAAGAAAAAAAATAAAAAAAAATAAATTCTCAATCAAGTCTTTTCGTAACAACCACCATAAAACTCTCATCACTGAATGGAATTGTTAACATAAATTTCAACAATTTTGATGGTAAGAATAGGTGTAAACAATATCCTTTTCTCTTTAAGTCGAAATTCAACAATCTCTTCCCTTATCTTTTATAGAAAATGACTGAAAAATAAGAGAAATGAATTTCGGTATTAAAATTAATTTTTTGAAAACTAAAAGAATATACTATCTGTAAACCAAAAAAAATTGAAGACTAAAATAAATTTTTTGTATAAAATTTAAAACTACCCATTATTTTCAGTTTGTTCCTCTAACTTTCGAATCAAACCTTCCTTTAATTGAGTGCAAATTTTGACTAACAATGGCTCAACTGTGATAAAATTTAACTATTCTAATTCATGTAATTTGTAAGATGATGAATAATAAGCTTGCCATAGTATTTCAGTACTGTTTGTTAATGAAGCTTTTTTAACAAACACAACGACTAGTATTCCATTTATGTCACATCTTGCTGCAAGTGGGTGGCAGTCATCTGCATTGCCCAAAAAAAAAAAAAAAAAAAAAAAAAAAAAAACCCGACAAGTCTAATGCCAGATTTATTTGGACTTACAAACTGGACCAATAAATTTATATTTAATCCCCTGCTTGTTTATAAAGGTGGTCCAAGAATTAACCCTGTGGGTAGCAAGCAGCGACATGACCCGAAAAACATGATAATAATAAAAAAAGAAAGCTGGTTTCAGATCTAGATCCTGTTTTCTTTCTATTTTTTCAAGAAAATAAAAAAAATCCAAGTAAGACGTGATCTTGGCTCGGTAGGTCAATGTAATGAGTCTCCAGCTTGAAGGGAACAGCAGTCTCTTGCCTTAGAGAGCAAACAAAAAACAAAAACTGGTAAGACCATTGTTATTGTCGACAGCTCGACATGGTACCCATCAAAAGAAAGGGCACAGAACGGAGGAGGAGTGGCAAGAAAGTGAAGTGATTAGGTCGTGCTAATTAATCAACAAAATAATCGATTTTTCCTGTTCCATCATCACTATTATTAATTATTATTTTTTTTAAAAAAAATCAAAGATAAAGGGAACAGAAGAGGAATTTGGTACGTAGTAGGTGAGGGACTTAATGAATAAAGAACCATTTTCTTTTGGATATTATATTCATTCTAATTTGTTAAACGTGGGCAGCCCTACACCATTTGGAGTTTGGAATAGCTGGGCTCACCAACCTTTGGGTTTTTAGATTTTTCGCGTGCCTAGTGGCTTGTACACTTGGTAGTACAATTGGATGCTATATTTTATTTTGTTTTAAGAATTAGGGTATTTTTTAGCCAATTCTGATGAATCGAGAATAATAATCCCATTTAACCTCATCCAATAATAATAATAATAATAATAATGTTTTTTTTTTGAGAGACCTAAAGAGTATTGGATTACGCAATGAAGAGTAGCTCTCTTCCATGGCAATTGCAATATTATTACTAGTTTATTCAAAACTTCCCGTTGAGATAGTAGAAAAAAGAATTCAGGAATTTAATTATTATTATTATTATTATTATTATATATTTTTTTATTAACATAGATGTTTGAGTCAGTTTGTGCGCACCTTAACCAATCTCACAGGTCTTGAAGTTAACGACCATGTAAGCCGTCAATAATATTGAAGTTTGTAAGATTCGAACTGGTGATCTATAGATAGCAAATTCAGAATCTGATTAATTGAGATACATCCTTTAAAATTAAAATTGAATTGAATTAATTATTGTTGTTGGAGGTGGTAATTAGACATGGGTTTCTCGCTAATTAATTTTCTATAATAAACATCAGCTTGAGTGACCTGTAATCTATATTATTATGTCCTCTATTTTAAGAATCAATTCGAGTAACCTACTTCAAAAACTAGCAACCTAACGCAAAGGGTATAAAAAAATGTGTCAAAATATGGGGGAACAATCTCAGATAGAGACATCAAAGTATGGAAACAGCTTCAATCATATTTCTGATCGCTTCAGTAAAAATAAATAAATTTGTGGTCGAATTTGTCTAATGTTTCAAGATAAAAAAAGACAAATATAAAGATAATATAAATATAAAAATAATATTTCAAGTTTTTTAGTTTTTTCCCTCTATATTATTTATAATGTTTATGTTAATGACTCTAATAATAAAAAAAAAGTTTTCTAATTATCAACAAAGTCAAAAAAAGCTGCAGCCAAATTTATGAGTTTCTTTTTATCTTTTTAATAAGGTATGGCCTGTGTTGATAAATTGACATTCATGGAAGCCAAGGCCCAAGTGGGGGTTGGTGAGAAATTGCCAAAAGTCCTAAAAATTAATAATAATTTAATCATCCAAATTCGCACACTATTTTGTATATGAGAATTAAGAAATGCACCCACTAATTTAGTGTTTTGCCTTTATAGACTATATAGTTGATTTGTCAACTTTTACACATATCTTTGTGTGTTTAAAATTTGGTCGCTCTCAGCTAGTCTCAGCCACCATTTGGCACTGTGTTTGAAATGGGATTTGGGTAAAATTTGAAAAAAAAATTATGTTAAATTTTTTTTTTTATGTTTTTAGATTATTTTGACTTGGTGATAACAAAAATAATTTTTTTAAAATGAAAATTATTATTTTGATGTTTTTCTAAGTGAAAAATACTTTGAAAATAATCTGTTACCACACTCCCTTACGAAAAGGCTACCGACATCTTAGAGTAAATTATAAACCAGTCCTTTTAGTCTTACGAAACAAATTAATCTGTCCTTGTTTTGAGAAACTAATTATTTGGTCCCTTAACAATGTTAACTTTGCTTAATTAATATTACTTTATTCTAAGGACATGTTTGAGAGTATGATAAAATTTATGTTTTAAAATGTTTTTCGATTGGAATCACATTAAAATAATATTTTTTTTAAAATTTATTTTTAATGTCAGTGTAACAAAACGATCCAAAAACACTAGAAAAAAATTAAGTTAAAGCAAAAAAAATCAAAATTTTCTAGAAACGTTGTTCGACCGCATTTCTAAACACACCTTAAAAGAAATCTCATCTTTTTTCATCAATATCCTCACAATATTTTTTCTGTTTAAAAAATAAAATAGAAAAAAACATGAAAAGACAAGATAACTAAATAATTAGTTTTCAAAACAAGGAGGACTAATTAAGTTGTTTTTTTAAACTAGAGGGACTATTTTTATAATTTACTCACATTTTAGTAGTGAGGTGGAGAGAAAGGATATATGTTGTCGCTATCAGGAGAGTTGGTTTCATCAAAATGACCAGAGGATCCTCAACAACCCCAAGTCCACCAACTTCCATGTAATTTTTCTACAGGGAAAAACTTTTCAACACCAATGCCTCCTAACATTCACCAACTCTAACAACGACGGGGTGAGGACACCATCCAGCCATCCAATTAGGAGAAGCATTAACATCCTGCGTGGTGGCCTTCGTTTTGATAGTTTAGGCTATGACTCAATGAAAAATGTATAAAATTTGTAGGAAAAAAATGTCCTTAGTTTGTCCTTATATAATATAATAATTGTTTATCCTTAATTGAATCAATTACTCCTGTAAAATAAGTGAATTTTTAATTTATTATTCTCATGATGTTGTTAAATCAAATCATCAAAACTAAAAGGGTGATATATGGATGACTTAGTATTATATCAAAAATAGTATCGAGATAGAATAGGAATTAACAAAAAAACTTATGGTGATCTTAGAATAATTAGTAATATCATATTAGTTATTATCATAAAGTTACCTATGAAGGATTTGGGTTGTGCGGTTTATATGCCTATAGCACCTGTACAAAGGACTAAAATGATTCACAATGTAGAATATAAATTTATGTTGATTTTGATTCTCTATTTATTTTTAGATTCCTTGAACCTTTAATCGGTGACGTTTTTAAAGCATGTTTTGAAAACTGTCATTTTGATTACAACATTTTCCTATCATTAGGGAAAGACTTGAAAGACTTGTCGGTGCTAAGAACAAAAATCTTAGAAAACAAAAATTCCAACAAATAGATGATGGTACTCCTGAAGATTCCTCATCCATAAAACAAACGATAAATATCATGTTAAAATCATCTTTTAATATTACTCCTCCTGAAAAGGCATCTCCTAAAGAGATAAAGGTACTTAAAAAAATAAGATCTCCATAAACCATGTTCACACAAGAGAGATTTTGGATCAAAATAAAATTGTTATAAATGACATACATGCATTTAAGGTTGCTTTTGGCATCACCAGAAATGATGATGAAATTGAACTATAAACTGTTGAAGAATGTCGATATAGAAATGATTGGTTAATATGGAAAGAAGCAATCCAATAAGAGTTAAACTCACTTGCAAAATGTGAAGTATTTGGACCTGTAGTTCATAAACTTAAAGGTGTTATAACAATTTGATATAAGTGGGTTTTTGTTAGAAAACAAAATGAGAATAATGAAATTATTCGATATAAGACGGAACTTATTGCACAAGGTTTCTCACAAAAACCTGACATTGATTATAAGAAAACTTATTCTCCAGTCATGGATGCAATCACTTTTAGATTCTTGATTGGTTTAGTAGTCTCAGAAACTCTAGATATGTGTTTAATAAATGTAGTTACAATATATCTATATGGATTATTAGATAAACATATCCATATAAAAATCCCTGAAAGATTCAAAATGCTTGAAGCCTTTTAGGATAAACCTAGAAGTCTTTATTCTATTAATCTATGAAAATCTTTATATGAGTTGAAGTAATCTGGTCAAATATGGTATAATTGTCTTAATGAATACCTCATAGAATAAAGGTTTGAAAATAATGAGATTTTTCCATGCATTTTTATTAAGAAAACCACATTTGGATTTGATATTGTTATAGTATATGTTGATGATTTAAATCTTGTTAGTACTCCTGAATAGCTCATAAAAACTGCAACCTATTTGAAAGATAAATTTGAGATGAAAGATCTCGGAAAGACAAAATTTTATCTTGGTTTACAAATTGAACATCTTTCAAATAGAATATTTGTTCATCAATCGGCGCATACGAAAATGGTCATGAAGCACCTTTACATGGACAATGTTAATCCTTTGAATACACCTATGGTTGTTTGATCACTTGATGAGAAGAAATACCCCTTTTTACCGTTAAAAGAGGAAGAAGAAATTCTTAGTCCAAAAGTACCATATCTCAGTGCTATTGAAGCACTCATGTATCTTGCAAATTGTACAAGACTAGATATAACGTTTGCAATCAATTTATTGGCAAGATACAGTTCCACTCCTATAAAAAAAACATTGAAATGAGGTCAAATATATACTTCGTTATCTTCATGGAACAACTAAAATGAGGTTATTTTATAGTGAATCAAATTCATAATTGATTAAATATGCAGATGCAAGTTATCTCTCTAATCCCTATAAAGAAAGATCACAAACAAATTATCTATTTATCTATGGAAGTACTGTAATTTCCTGAAGATTTATCAAACAAACATTAGTGGCTACTTCATCAAATCATTCAGAAATTATTGCAATCTATGAAGCAAGTCGACACTGTATATGACTAAGGTCAATTATCCAACACATAAAAGAAAATTCTGGATTGTCAACTATTGAAGATAGTCCCACAATATTGTTTGAAGATAATGTTGCCTCCATCACTCAACTTAGAGGAGACTACATTAAAGAAGACAAGACAAAACATATCTCACCAAAGTTCTTTTATACTCATGGGCTTCAACAAAAAGGAAAAATTGATATCATACAAATCAGGTCAAATGATAATTTAAAAAACTTATTTACAAAGTCTTTACCCGCCTCAACTTTTAAGAAGCTTGTCCATAATATTGTAATGTGCATCTTAAAGATTTATCATAAGACATGTACTTTTGAGTTGAAGTTAATGCAAATTGTACTCTTTTTCCTTTTCTTAGGTTTTTCTTATTGGATTTTACTTTGCAAGGTTCTAATGAGGCAATTTGATATTTTTATGAATCCTAAAGCATTCAAATATAGATCTTGAAGTATCTATATTAAACTTTTTATTAAATTCTGAAGTATTCAGAAATCACATAAAAATATTGTACTTTATTTCTTTTGCTTAGGTTTTTTTCCATTAGGTTTTTCTTTGCAAGGTTTTAATGAGACATATTTTTAATAAATAGTTATTCAAGGGAAAGTGTTATAAAATCTATAGTTATATATATTGAATGCCCATTAAAATCTTTTAAATTTTATGACTCGTGGGTTTAGCCTCTTGATTTTCCATGACACTTGGATTTTCTAGTATCCTTTAATGTTCTCAATTCTTCTCTTATAAATAGACTACTTGTCTTGTATTCTAAGGATTGAAAAATATATATAAGAAAATGTATGAATTTCTCTTTTAAGTTTTATTCTGAATACGCATGTTCTTACTTACTCTTTATTTTTTTTAACAATTTCATATTTTTGTTAGAAAAAACCATAATTTAAGCGCCAAACCTTTGATTTTTATTTTGTTTGAATACTTAACCATTTATTCTATCTAATTGAATACCCAATATTTGGTTTTTTCTTTTTTATATTTAAGTTCCCTTCATCACTTGAGCTTTAAAAATGTTGACATGGTCATGATCAACTAGCATGTGATAAAAAAAAACCTCGCTCATATTTATTGATAGAAGAAATTATAAAAAGTATATAAAAGAAAACAGGTGTCAGAAATTAAAAAGGAAAAGGAAAAACTGTAAAAAAATCAAAAATGAAAATGAAGTTTCCATTTCTAATCTTTTATTTTTTATTACTTTATTTATTTTTTATTTTTTTACTATTTTTATTTTTTATTTTTTTTCAAATTTCCAGAACCAACTTTATTTTTCATTAAATATGGATGGTACACACTTTTTACCATGTATATTAGTTACATAATGTTATGTGTTAATTGATCCAAACTACGTCAACATTTTAAAATCAATTAAAATCAAAGACTAGGTACTCCAAATATATAAAAATAGATAAATGGCTTGTGTTACGATGTGATGTGAGGTAGAATAATTTTTTATCGCTTCTAAAAAAATATTCATGTGATATCAATGTTTTGGGAGTAAGAAAAATCTAAGAATTTGGTAACTGAAAGAGGTTGCTCGTGTTGTCAGAGTAATAACCCGGAAAACAAAAAAAATCATAAATCAAGCCTCTAATGCTTATTCCCGCGCAATTAATTTAATTTAATTTAAAAATAAAATAATTTTTTAAAAAGCTAGATTCAATAAAGGTAAAAAAAAAAAAATCTGAGTTAACCCTTATTACTTTCAAAACAATAGGAAAATCCCAACCAAAGCAAATAAAAAAAAGTTGGTGGATGAAACAAAACAAAATTAAAAAAAGAAAAAGAAAAAACCAAGGTGAATCTTGTAAACCTAAGTTATTCTCTCAAACTCATAATATGTTAAATTAATGACTTGGGCTAAACTAAAAAGCTCAACACCCATTAAATTAAATGTCGGAGGATGAAATTAATAAATTTAATTTAATTAAAAAAATTCAATTTAAAAATTCTAAATTTAACAAAGATTGAAAAAAAAAACTTGAGGCAACCCTTGTTATTTAAAAAAGAAAGATAAATCTCATAGAAAATAAATAAAAAGAATGTTCAAGGATGAGATCGCAAAGTAAAGAGCAAAAAAAAATAAAAAATCAAGCAAGCCTAAGTAAACCTTATAAACCTGAGTTAAACTCTCAAACCTGTAATCCGTTAAATTCTCAACCCGGACTCAACCCAAAAGCTCAACAATTAAAGAATTAAATGTTAGAGGATGAGATCAATTAATTTAATTTAATTTAAAAACAAAAATCCTTTAGAAGGCTAAATTTAAAAACCGAGGCAACTTATCTTATATTCAGAAACACTAAAAAATCTCATAAAAAATGAATAAAAAATAACAAAATGCTGGAAGATGAAAAAAAAGCTTTAAAAAAGGGAAGAAAAAAACGAGAAAGCCCGTGTCAACTTTGTAAATCAAAGTTAATCTCTTAAACCTACAACTCGTTTAATTGTAGACTTGAACTCAACTAAGAAGCTAAACACCCGGTCAATTAAATGTTACAGGATGAAATAATAAAAAAAAAATCTAAAAAAATCTTGCAAGGTAAAAAAATAGCAATAAAAAAAAGAATTAGATTTGATAGAAAGAAAAACTCAAGAATGATGAAATTATATATATAAAAACAATTTGAAAAATCATCTAAAATAAAACAAAAAATAATTAAAAGAATGAGAACCAAATCTAACATATGAGAAAATCTATTGGGGATGAAATTGAAAAAATCCTTAATTTCATAAATTATTTTAAATGAAAAAAATTGTAATAAAAAGAATATGGATGAAATATAAAGACAACAAACCTCAGGGGCTGATTTAATTTTTTGAAGGCAAAAAGAAAATCGAGTAGGAGAGGGAGAAAAAGAAAAAGTCCACATGCGCAACCAGTAACAATTAAGACACACGAGTCGCTTGTATGTGAAGGGGACGCTGAGACGCCTCGACCACCGCCTTTAAAGCAAGGTTTTGGCTACCGGACAACATCGCATGCACTATCCAAACCTGGCAGACATTGTTCACGCACTTCCAACTTTTTTTGGCTTATTTATGAAATTACCCAAATGCCCCTAACACCACTCAATAACTACCAAATAACCAAATGCAAAAGACAAAAGAACGCCAAATTCAAAGACAGAGCTTTTTAAATTCTAAAGGCAACGATGTAATTTAACTGTTATAAAATTAAGTTAAAGACTAGAAAGCCCTTTGATCAAAGTTTAATTTTTTTTGTCAAGGATAATAAAATAATTAATTGTGCAATAAATATTCAAAAAGACTATTTAACCCTATTCATTCTTGTAAAGACTAGTGAGTCCCATAGAAAATACTATATTACCCTTGAATGATTGCTATAAGACTTAAATAGTTAGGGCAAATCGGTAATTTACTGTGCAAAATGCACAGTGAAACAGTAAGCTCTTTTAACTTTAGATATAATAAAATATTAAGCACTTAACCATAATAAAAATTAAAATTTTGGTACTTGAATTGTAGTTTTTTTCATTTTCATTGGTTCTCATGAATATTAACAAAACACTAAAAGATGTGGTGCTTTTACTGTGCTTTATCTCACAAAACACTATCCATTTCAATAGTGCTTTGTTTTTTTTTTCAATTTTATTCTTTAATTTTTACTTTGTTTCGGATTAGGTTTTATGGTTTGTTTTAATTTGCTTTCTTCAGGGTTATATCAGTCTCATGACTCGAGCCATGGGTTTGGTTGATTAACCTAAATGACTCAAGTTTTTTTATATTTTTTTTTCAATTTCATCCTTTAGTATTTTATTAATTAGGAATAAGGTTTTATGATTTATTTTAGTTTGCTTTCTATGAGATTATCCTAGTCTGACGACCCAAGTCACGAGTTTGGCGGGTTAACCCGGGTTGACTCAAATATTATTTATTTATTTTCTTAGATATTGTTTTTTTAATTTTATCATTCGATAATGGTTTGATTGGAAATTGTGCTTCATAATCTATTTGATTTGCTTTTTATTGGTCATCTTAACCTCATAATTCGAGTTACGGGTTTGGTAGGTTACTCCGAGTTCACTCAGATTATTTTTTGGTTTGCTTCTATGAGGTTACGTAGGTCATGATTTGGTGGGTTGACTTAAGTCATTTTATTGTGTTCTTTTTTTAATTATTTTTTTTTCAATTTAATACTTCAACATCAAGTTGATTAAGAATTGAGTTTCATAATTTGTTTTGATTTGCTTTTTATGGGGTTATCTTGGTCTCATGACTCAGATATAAGGTTTGACAAGTTAACCAATATTGACTAAGGTTTTTTTTAATTGATTTTTTTTTTAATTCTTTCTTTTAACATTGAGTTTATTGAGAATTAAGTTTCATAATTTATTTTGATTTGCTTTCTATAGGGTTATCATGGTCTTTTGACCAGGGTTATGTATGTGGAAGGTGAACCCGTGTTGATCTAGGTCGATCCAATATGTCATTATCTCAATATTAAAAAAAGAAGATATCATCTTGAATTTTTGGAGTCAAACTATATTTTTATCTATTGTTTGGATTATTTTTGTACCCGTAAATTTAGCCGGGTCACATCAAGTCATCCCCCAACCCCCCCACATGATTTAAATTTTTATCTATTAGAAAAAAACATTAGCAACTCCTGAATATTTTTTGTAATATTCTAAAACACTTGATTCGACCCACAACATAATGTAGGTTAATAATCCAGTATCTACTAGAATGATAGATTAAAGAATTATATAAAATATAATGATAAATTAAAAACAATTAGGTTTCTAAGGATATATTAACAAAAAAAACTAAATCTATTACAACAATTATTGTGCAATAAGACACAAATTACCATTCATTGTAATAGTGTAATTATGATTTTGTCATTGAAAAAAAATCATTGAACTAGGTTTTAGGGAAAAGATTGTATTTTCACCATGACACGACATAATTGTCATTAACATATTGTATGGGGTTATATTTGTCATTTTTTTTTCAAAGTAAAACTATTACTTCAGCCTTAAATGCCTTTCATTCAGGGGTGTTTTAGTCATTTCATTTATTTCAAAATAGTTAATTACTTTGATGATATTGGAGACAAAAATAATCTCTCATAAGGGTTTTTGGTTAATTTTACATTAGTTTTATTATAAATTTAGAGGTTGCTCAAAGATATTATAATAATTCACATATATTAAATATTATTTAAACAAAAACTTGATGGCGCATCCAATGTACACGCCAGTATGTAGATAGCTCCCGCGTTGTCTAGCCATCAAATGCTGCTTTTTAGGGCGGTGTTTGGAAGATCTCGACTCCCTTGACTTGATGAGGCGGCGTGTGTTCCAATATTCACGGCGGTTTACCGACAACGACCATGTCTTCCCCCTTCTTCTCTCTCTTCATCCTTAGGTTTTCATGTCAATCCCTTAAAAATTTAAGAAAAACCCTTTTATTTGTTGATTCTTCATATTTAGTATATTTTTTTTTATTGTGATTTTTTTTGTCTTGAATAATTTATAAAATTGTTATTTATTTTCAATTTCATCTTAATTTTTTTCATCTTTCAAATTTGTTTTCTATTTTTTTTATTGTTATTTTTTATTTGAAATCATTTTTTAAATTGATTTTTTCTTACAATTTCACTCTCATTTTATTTTTTTCTAACAAAATGAATCTTTATTCTTCACTCTCATTTGATTTTTTGCTAATTTTTTTTGCTTTGGCAAGTTTTGCAATTGATATTTTTAAAATGGTTTATAATAAACTTCTTGATTGGATTTAGAACCAGGGTTTCATAGGTTTTGAGTTTTTGAGATCTGTCTAGGTCTAGGATATTTGTTCAGGTTTGCTTGGTTTTTTTCTCTCCTTCATCTAAGATAAAAAAAAAAAAAAATTCTCATTTCATCCTTCACTATTTATTCAATTGAATACTGGTTTCCTTTTTTTAGCTTGCTTTTTGTGGAATTATTTGTTGGTATGGAAGATGATTTGATTATCTTTGGTCTTGTTGTGTATTGTTATTTGTTGGGTATTTTTTTGACTAATTCTTTAAATTTATATTTTTTTCACGAAACTTTCCTTCAATATTTGAAATGATTTTTTTAAAATAATTTATAAGGTTATAATTGTTTTTCTATTTTATCCCCTTTTATTTTTTTGTTTTGAATTTAATTCTCATTTTTTTATTACTGTTTATTTTATTTGAGATAATTTTTTAAATTATTTTTATTTATTTTTTTAAATGACCTCAATTTTCTTAGATCTTTTTAATTGTTGTTGCTCTTTGTTGCGTGTTTGAGACCTTTGTTCAAGTTTAGAAGGTTTGCTCGGGATTTTTTTTATTTTTTTCTTTAAAGCTATTGTTTTTTCAATTTTATCATTAAGCATTTATATCATTAGTGATTAATTTTTTTTATCTACCTTCTATATTTTTAACTGTGTATTTTTTTTGTTTTCCATTTTTTTTTATTTGTGCATTTATCAGCCTTTTTTCCTTGACCATGTATATGCCCCTAGTCACATTTTTTTAAAGATTAAACATACTTTCATCATAAAAGTATAATTTTTTTTTCAATTCTACCCTCTTCCATTTTTTTATCTTTCTGATTTGATCCCTATTTTTTATAGTTATTTGTTTTGTTTGGAATTATTGTTTAGATTTTTTTTCACATTTTCATCGTCAATGATTTTTTTTCTTTCTATCAAATTTGATCCCTATTTTTGTTTATTGATATTTTTTTTCACGATTTCATCTCTTAAAATTAAATTGATTGGGAATTAAACTTCTTGATTGAACCCGAGTCTAGGATGTCACGGGTTGCAAGTTTTAGATATTAAATCAAGTTTAGAAGGTTTGCTCAGGTTTACTTTTTTTTTTAAGTTGATGTTTTTTTTCTACCATTTTTTAGAGTTTTGATTTGTTATTTTTTTTATTTGAATTCTATAGGGTTAGTCTCAGATTCATGACCAGAGTCATCGGTATCAAAGGTTAGCGCGAGTTGAATTTAGTTTTTTTTTAATTTTTTAATTAATTTATTTTAATTTTATCGTTCAACATTTGATGCATTAAAAATTAATATTTGTGCTTTTCTTTTCTTTTCTTTTCTTTCCTTTCAAGTGGTCGTTTTTTTTCCTATGGTTCTTTCTATAAGGTCATTCCAATCCTATGTCCGTTGTAACATAATTTGTGAGTCAACTCAATTTAAGTGGGTTTTCCGTGTTGCTTTTTTATTATTTTATAGTTTCACCTTTCTACATTGAGTTTTTTTTATACTTCGGATGAGCTCATGTTATTTTTTTAATTTTTTTTATCTTTTTTTGTCATTTTATTTATTATTTTTTATTTTTTATTCATATTATTTAAATTATTAATTGGTATGATATTTGTTTTTAGTATCTTTTCACTTTTTTTTAAAAAAAAGGACCTGCAATAATGAAGCGGAGGCCACAAATCCAGTTAGAAACTAAACCTAAAATTTAAGGACAGATTAGTCTACTTCCTTTTTCACTTCAAGGTCATTTTTTTTATATAATATTAATTA
>Ga0325403_1002626_pt1 | contig 16017 bp, 11 predicted proteins | sample PopdelMetagenome_19_FD_205665 | JGI IMG/M metagenome (GOLD analysis project Ga0325403, IMG submission 205665) | Populus deltoides microbial communities from Bellville, Georgia, United States - Xylem-PdKOR-R4 | ecosystem: Host-associated > Plants > Phyllosphere > Stem > Wood/Secondary xylem...
ATTCGAGCTTATCTGAATTACCAAACAATCTGATGCTAATGTAACTAAAGGAAAATCAAAACAAAACAAGTCAAACTTGATACAAAAAAATAATTTAAAAATAACAACTAAAAAAAACATGATCAAATTTGATATAAAAATTAAATGAAAAAAATGCCTCATGTGAAATTGTAAAAAAAGAAAACAAATCAATCAAGAAAACAATTCAAAATAAAACAAATATCAATTCAAAAAATAAGTATCAAATTTGAAAATAAATTTCAAAAATCAAATGATTAGGGATGAAATAAAAAATAAAATCCAATTAGAAACAATCAATGTAAATAAAAAAATTACATATAAGAGAAGGGATTGAATCGAAGGAAAAAAAAAAACAATTGAAGAGCTAATTTGATTTTCTACATAGCCTGTATGCAAATCCAGGAAGAAAGAGAAGAAAAAGAAAAGGAAAAAAAGAAAGTTATTTTCGGTCAAACCACACCGAACCACCGTACACTTGTCATCCAAGGAGGAAGAGAACGCCAAGACAAATCAAATGATGCAGTGAAAGTGTCAGTATAACTACCGGAGTAAGCCGCATGCGTTGCCCAAAGTTAGCAGAGCGGCTAACGCACTGGTAAGTGCTTTGCACATTCCAACAGCTTTTTTAGGTTTTTTTTTATAATTGCACAAAACTAAAAATATCTCAATACCTCCAAGACCAATCAATAATCACATATCATGAGGAAATTACTACAAAGCCCCTGAATATAAGGCTAAAAAATTAAAATGGCATGGGTAATGTCTTAATTCTATTATTCAACCAAACATGAAAATACAAATTCGTGCATAAAGCATTCAATTATTTTTTTTATGGTTAAATTTGTTATTTTACTATGCATTTATAAACACAATTATCTAAATAACCCCACTTAATTTAAAAAAGACATTCACATATTGTGGAAAATATCATTCTACCCTCCAAGCAAAGATAAAAAAAGAAAATAACCAAGAAATAAGATACTAATTATATAATAGAAATGATTAGTAAATTATATCACCATCATCTTTGGCTTTTTGTTAATAATACGGTGGAGACATTAATCTTGCACGATCAAGACCTCTTCTACATCTTTTATAAATGAGAATGCGTAATCTATAGGAGATTGTGTCTTCCTCGCTATTTATGAATCGGAAGAAAAAAAAGATTCTTGGATGCTCCAGGCCGGACATGGAGACAAAATTTCCTACCAATCCAACTATCACAGCGAGCTAATTTATCAGAAGATGAGATGTCAACGTCGAAAGCAAATTTATAACTTTCTTGAATTTGATATAAATCTATGCAGGCTAATTGAATGGGTTTACATCATGTTGTCTCGATATTTTTCTTGAATAACTTCACAATCTCAAACAGTGTAATGTAACAACGAGTAAATTTCTGGACAAAATAAGCAAGAACTAATCTATAATATGAGCATTTGTGACCAGCTGAAAGGCTCTGTTGCAACAAAGAGATGGACAAGTCATGAGTTGCCATCCAGGAAACCTGTAATAAGTTCTGGGGTTGATTGTTTAATTTGAAGAAAAAAACTATGCACATGATCAACAAATTAATTAGCCGATGGAAGCAGGGAGTGTAGCTGTGTGATGACAGTATTTTTACTGGAGATGATTCTTCACTCGTATTGACTTTGTGCACTGTTGCTGTCTTGACAGCCATGCTATGCTGGTAGTACCAGGGTGTAGGATACTGTTTGTCTATTTCAACCCTCATGGCTTTACCTGAGGAGAAATGCAGCCACTCTTAGACGCGTGTGTCTGCCACCAGGACAGCCATTTTTTCATTACAGAACAAGACATTCGGTCCTACCTCAAGGACCAGCATTTTAATCATGCATGAGTTAATTTCTGGACTATTAATTTATTAGACTTTCATAGCTAAGAGTGTGATGAGTAGAAACGGTGGTTTGGGCACTTTTTGAAGTATCGATTGCTGAAGGACTGTGTGTGAAAGAGAGAAAAGAGCGTTGGTGGATCCATGGGCCATGCTCAGTTGCTCACCCCCAGAGGAGAAATCTTGGTAGGTCTATCATCTATGCTGAGAGACCAATGGAATCATGATGGGGCATAAGTAAATGATTCTCATCGAGAAACCAATTTCATATAAAGAGGTTAAAAGGGTGGTTCTCGATTCATCTGGTGACTGGTGTGCTCTTGGCAATATGGTAACCAGCAGAAGGGCTGTGATGATTTCCACAAGGGCATACCCCACAAGTCAATTGTTGATTTCTTTGCATAAAGACGCCTATCCATCCATGTCTTCTCCTAAAAAGTGCACGAATTATGTGGCTTTGAAGCTTTTCAGAGTGGGGGGCTTTTGATGATGAATTGAAGTTGATCGTCATGCCACCAAAATGATTGTACTGCCTCTCTCTTTAGGCTTATCTTTTGCAGCCACATAAGCTTCCTGATCTCGAGCTCTTCACCGAATGTTATTTTTCAAGATCTAGCCTTTCTGGTTTTGTTTATTCACGTAAACTCTCTTTTGTTCCTTTTTCAATTCCCCCCCTGATTTGATGATATTAATTGTAATATACAGTGGCAAACCATCCTGTATAATTTAACTATGTAAGAACTAGTGGACTGCCAGCAAGCATGTACTGTGGCACAGGTCTGAATGGTTGAAACAGCAGTGATTAGATTAGCCCATGATATTAATTGTAATATACAGTGGCCAGCCAGCCATATTAAGGTTTTTTTTTGCATCTTTTCTTATTGGATCATTCAAACTTTCTTTTCATTTTTTTTATTGGATCCTTTTACTTTTTATTAAGAAAAATGAAGATGCAGGGTAGAAAAAAGACATAACCCATCTTGGGTTACAACACCTATCTATATAATAATGTTTTTTTTTCATTTAATTTTTTTTAATTTAATCATTTCATATTAAATTAATTTAAAATTTGATATGATATTTTATTTCAATTAGTTTTATATAGGACTTTCATGACATTAAGAATGGATTTCGACATAGAGTTAATGTTTGATTTAACAAAAAAATATATATTTTTATTGTTCTAATTAAACCAATTAAAACTTTAAAGATCTAATTTTTAACTGAAGCAAATATTCAATTTTTTAAAAAATAATAACATATTTATCTCAGCTTTATAATATTAAAAGCGATAAACTTATTATAATTTATTAACCTATATAATTCTTGATTTATTTTATTAAATAGCGGATTAATTTTTCTTATAATGAAAGGTATTTACGGCATCCACATCTTTCTTAACATTGAAAAAAACAAAAGCTCTATCCTCCATTATAGAACGGGAAATCAAACAAGTTAGTATACAAATATGGGAATGATGGAAAATGTGAATGAATGGATGGATGCTATCATATCTATCATATGATGGCTAGAAAACTCCAATGCATATAATCATAGAATCAAGCCACCAATGTCAAAGGCGACCATTGGCTTTAAGTGGCCTGTCCCCACTGCCTCCTGTCTTCGGAAGCTGGTTGCTCTGTGCATGGGTTTCTGGGGTCTCAACTTTACATGGGCGTGAGGCCAAAATCGAACATGGTAAAAATGGGGCTTTAAAGGAAACTGATAAAAGAGAAAAGGCAGCTGCCAAAAGTCTCTCTTTTCATCGCCAGAGGTGAGGATCGAAAGCCACTTTGGTTCTCGGGGCCTGGCCCTTGATGCTTGAAAGAACAGTCACTGCTTTATTTACTGCCTTGGTTTTGGTCCCCGACGCCGGATCATCTGAAGAGACACCTGCAAATCTCCATTATTGAAGAGTAAAACTTAATCATAGTGGTTTTGATGTAAAAGTAATTCATGGTGCAATCAAAATGGAGTCGAACAAGGTAGTATGATTTTTTCATGGGATAATTGCATGTTTTTAAAAATTATTTTATATTTAAAAATATATCAAAATCATTTTAATATTTTTCCAACATAAATATATTTTAAAAAAGCTATATTGCTTCCAAACCGGGTATAAAACCACGCAACTATTTCATCATATAAACTAAGATTTGCTAATGGGGTTGCCAACTAGCCTTTCTCGGCAGTCATTTCAAGAGGGTTTGTCTTCTAATCATGGTAAATTCCATTATCATACCATGTGTCAAAAATAATGCTAAGATAATATCTTCGAAGCTTGTGCTTGATCTCAAAAGATGGTTGAATAACGAATTTAAATATTATTAAAAGCAAGCAATTCCAAGAACTTGATCCGGTAGTTAAGGATTTTTTTTTTCTTTTTGTAATTTTCTTAGTTTAAACCTTTAAATCAATATCTAAAATAGTTATTGATTTTTAAAAAATATACTAGAACGATATGAGAGCTGCTTTTTAAGATAAAAGAATATTGTTAAATTCATGTTGGTTCAAATATTAATATAAAGGAAAAACGTTAAGGGGGCATTTGGTATTATATTCTTTCATTCATTTTTATTTTTTTTATTTTCATTTTTTTTACTAAAGCTCATCAATCGCCAAATTTTTATTATTATCGAGATATCTTGCTTTATTCAATATGCATTTTTATTAATTTCTGATATTTTTATTTATTTTATTCATTTTAAATATAAAAATATTTATTTTTTTACACTATATTTATGACTCTCATGATTTGAATTCAACATAATTTTAAGGATGTGTATCACTTAAATTACATCATAAATAATTTTACGAGGTTGTATAAAAAAAGACAAAAATATGATTTAATTTTTTATAATATCTTGAAAGTAAATAAATATTAAAAAAAAAAAACTTGACCATGTGCTAGGGTTTGGAGAAAGAGAAATAAGTGGGGATGACAACTTAACACTTGAATAAGTGTTTTTTTTTTAATTATTTTACCTAATGGATACTACATAGTTAATTAATATCATTACACTCCATCAAAAACTTGATCTAAAAATTAATTCACACAAATTAATATAGTTGGGTTTGTTGAAATCAAGGATTTTGGGTATTTATATATGGATCTACCCCAACCAAACTATATGAATACTCAAATAGATATTTCATGGATTTTTAGAAACAAGTTTAGACCTAAAAAAAAGCTTGATTGTGCCAAATTAAAATAATAGTCAATAAGAGGAGATCCGATCATTGGATTAGAGTCAAATTTTTACAGTAAATTCTACATGTCATTTTCCTATAAAAGATGATTTCATTACTCATCAAATTGTTGGATCTCTCAAAATTATACCAAAAAGTTATTATTTGGGCTACTTTTGCTATTCTTCCTATATATTTTTGAATTTATTGTTTATTTTTTTATTTTGTGTTAATTTTGTTTGTTTGTTAGGATTTTGTTTTTTTTTTGTTGTCTAGGTCTGTTTTTCTAGCCTATAAAAGATATTATAAACCTTTTTAGGAGGCAAAATTTATCAAATTATTATTTCAGAAATAAAATAAATTTTCAGAATTCTTTTTATTTTAACCATAATTTAGTTTTTTTTCCCTGTATTTATTGATGTTTTGTTGTACTTCCGTCTGCATTATATATGCAATAGTTTTAACATTATACGCATATATGCATAAATACATCTATATAATTTTGTCATTTAATATATATATATATATACACACACAAATATTAATTTTTTTAATTTATGTTGAATAATAAATAATACTTAGGTAATGAATATATGAATAGATATCCAAAATTCAATGATTATGGTATATACATACACAAATATTAATTTTTTTATTTTATGTTGAATAATAAATAATAATGAATACGTGAATAGATATCCAAAATTCAGTGATTACGGTATAAATATATAAACTCTTTATTCAATAAAAACATGACATCCCTGAAATTAAAGTTAATGGGCATCTACTATCTACTAAGGCACAAGGGAGTGGCATGGGTCACAGCAAGGGGATATGAGCATACAGTTCGAAGCCACCACCCAAAGCGGGCACATAGTAATTTTTTTGTTTGAAATTCAAGCTCAAGACCAGAGCGCGAAGAGATTGTGTTGTAACCTAAAGTCCCATGATCATCTCATTACGTGTTCTTGTGATTCAAGCTTTGTCAACACTGTTGGTGACTTCTTTATGGACTCGATTTTGCAGAACAGACATATCGACATGGGCTCATATGAAACACCAAGTACTCGAGAAAGCTTGGACTTTGGAGCCCTAACGAGGTTTATAGATACCCCGATGTCTCTCGGAACTTCCTAAAAAATCTCCCCACACTAACTTGAAATTTCTCCACTCAAAAACCTAAGGACTGCTCTTGCGTTTGTACGCAAGGAATAGTAAACAGTTTTCTGCCAAAACCCTGACCCTAATAGAAATAATAGAGATAGCAAGAACGAGCTGCTTCCCGTGTCTGGAAAGATACAGAGATCTTCTGCTTCATCATCTTAGGACTCAACGATGCCTCGGAAAGATAGCACGCATCGCAGGATTGTAAATGCCCCGACTCTAAACACACTACGTGTAGTGCCTCTTCAAAATTACATAAGACATCATCCTGACTAATGAGACACAGTGGCTTAACCAGAAGGTTGCAAGGTCTAGGTCTTCTTTCCGGAGAGCGAGGAGAAAATTAAAGAGCTCAATCAGCCCTAACAAAGAGGCCATATCAAATCATTGAGCACCTCGTTTGAGTACACTTGCTATGATATTTGAGGCGGCAAAAATTTGAGTAAGGCAATGCTATCCAAACATTGATGGCACAGCACGTCTAACTTCCATTATAAGCTAATATTATACAACAGTGTTGTAAGATGATAAAAAATAGGCAACATTACAGCACCCATAATATATGTTTCTGCTTGCAGTTCAGCTCAGCAAGTGGTACATGGCACTTCAGTTTTGACAAATACACACTAACTAAATCTCAGAGAGAAAAATGCAAACACAAGTTGAGAGTTTTTCTGGCAATATCATCTCCATAGCTTTCTTCCCGGCCAGCAACCTGATCTGAATTGCCTGTTCACTAACCTCATAGGAGAGTTCCATCAACATTGTTGATCCCTCCGAATACCATTACATTCAGGCTTCTGTTCTGCTGCTTGAAAAATTGCTTCCTTGTCTTGCATCTTGCATCTTGCAACCAGTTTTTGCATGCAGACACTTTGGCAAGACTGCATCAATCTTGTCAGCCTGCCAAAGAATAATGGGAGCTGGAGAGGTGCATGTCAAAAAATACTTCAAAAGTATTTAAGACAATATCTTGAGGGTTCTATATTTATTTTGTGGCTACCTGAAAAGAAAAAAGCAACTTCTAGGAATCGTTGTGTGCTCTTAAGGCCTCAAGGATGCTATCTACCCACCTGCCATGAGAACTTTATTAAAAATGAAGAGTAAAGGGGCAAACAAACAGGACAAATTGCTCTTTGAAATGTCCTCCATCGATTTTTAAAAAATAGGAAAAGATGAAAGGATAAATGCTATTTGGTCATATAACCGAGGCAAGAAAGAATTTCAAATTAATTACTCTTGTGAAAATAAAAGTAAAAGCAATTGAAGACAATCAAAAATCAAGTAAAACGGTTTCCACATAAGTAATGTTTCGACCAGATCAATGACTGGATGAGAACAATAATTTCAAATATCTCCGATATATCAAAGACAAACTCCCAGTATAGAACCAGTCAGCACTTCACATGGTGTTTGGGACAGCGTTTCAATCAGAGTTTTTTAAGTATTTTTTTGCTTGAATTTTTTTGTGTTTTTGTAGCATTTTGATACGCTGGTGTCAAAAATAAATTTTTTTTTTAAAAAAACATTATCTTAATGCATTTCTAAACAAAAAGTACTTTAAAAAGCAACCGTTACCACTATCTCAAACACACCCTTAGAGCTTTCTTACTTCTACACCTGACAGAGGCATGCTTTTCTCATGGTGGAACTTCAATTCGCTTAGTCTATTTAAAGCACTAAACAGCAATGCTTCATAAAATCTTGATACAAGCCAGCATTAATGCTTTTCTCATGCAACAGAGACAGTGATGATTAATCAAATACTGTAGAGACTGGATATTGGCATGAGGTAAAAAAAACTCAGAAAAGTGGTCTAGAGAATGAGGGTTACCCTTCAAGACCAGGTTGTCTTGGAAAGTACACTTTTTTAAAACCTAATCTTTTTGCTGCTGATCCAGTTGTCTCCCCAATACAGGCCACTGAATTGTTCCATTCCTCTGATTCTGGAATAAGATTGGCCCAGGCTCTGTCAAAATGAAAGAACATGAATTAAGATCATAAAATAAACTAGGCCAAGAATAAGCTTTCGTTAATCTAGATAGATAAAAATGGAGAGGGGATACAAAGGGATCCCTGTGAATTTTCTTGTCATATTAAAAGGAACCAAGTAAGGATTGCTACTGTAGTGACCAACCATTTGGTAGCCTATATACGAAATTGATTGATATGATAGAAAGACAGCAAATTGATTTCAAGAATGTCCTCATCAACAGATAGTTCTAGGCATCAGTTACATGAAAATTGTAACCAACTCCTTACCGAACTGAAGAAGGTGAAGCAACTGCAACAACGGGGGCTGAAATTGCCTGCTTCAGAACCATTTCATCAACATGACCAACAGGCACCTGGACAGATGAATAAGATGAAGATGACAACGTCAATTGTAACTAACTTTTTTATGACCAAAAATCCTATCCAGTTACTGCTCCTACAGACAACACTACTACAGAAACTATGGTGTATAACTTATACCACAGAGCCAATCGCAGGATGAGCTACAGTCTGAGATAGAACATGAACAAGATGGAGATTGGGGAAAGTGTTCAGAGACTGTTAAAATATTCTTCCTTTGTTGCAAAGATTGGATTACTCCAACATGCAAACTAGTCGAATCAAATTCCTGGGTTTGTACGTCAGTTTAGTACTAACTGACACTAGACTGTAGAGGGCAAGAAATGCCTGGAATCAAGGAACATCTATAGCTGCTCTAGAAACCAACTAATTTTGCATAGTCAAAATTTTCCTTGGGCATAATTTTATCTACTTTGAAGGAATTTTGGGTAAAAAGAATAATAATGGGTGGGTAAATGGGTACAAAATTCAGGTTACCCGAATTATCCAAAATATAATTTGGAAGATCAAAAAATTATTTCAGGTCAGGGAATATGAAAAAAAAAATCAAATAATTCAAAACATTCTCTAAAATAGCCATTTTTTACCAGAATGCAAACCCCTAATTCAGAGCTGACCAGCATCTTAGTCCAAACCTTATAGTCAGGTTTCTGAGAAGTATTTTCTTAATAAATGCAAGTAGTAATAATGAATATCATAGTTCAAGGAGTAAATACTTACAGTTGTGTATGTATTTAGTCTGACAACCTCAAATCCACGATTATACAGACCTTGTTCTGAAGTGTATGACAAAGAAATGCCAAAAATTATTCTTTTGCAGCTTTTCCAATATAGAGATCAGACTTCAAAAGTGATAACTGTTGAATTGTAATATATGCCATTGAGATAATACATTTTCGATCAAACTTCAAACATGATAACAGGTGAGACCATGTACTAAAACATTTTCTTGTTAGCATCAAAACCAGGCCATCTAAAAGTGTATCCTCTGCACAGTATAACCTGAAACAAAATCCATAAAGTGCCAAGCAGCGGTATCTTTTACTACCACACATCTTTTTCATTACTAAGTGGTAGCATTTGCAAGTCAGGATTATGTTCGTAAACTGCTCCATCTTAGCCTCCTATTGTGCACCTTAGTTCACTAAACAAATGTCAACGCAGCTACACATATCACACTATTCTTTATGTGAAACATAACAAAGTAACCTATATATTTAATCATATACCCACTTAACATAGAGATTATGTGTATAGTTCAGTGCACTAACCAAGTCAAGAAATAAACAATTGATCAAAGGTGTCAAAACAGCACCGTATAAGTTATTGAGGGATCAAAATGGCCAAAAGAAAAGAATACAACCAGAGACACCATGCTTACCGATCTCATTGCTTGCTTTTGCAGAAGCTGGGTACAATACAGTGCATCTTTTGTTTCCATTCCTTGGAAGCTCTGATGCCAAAACCTTACCAGTTGCTGAAGAGTTAAAGGATTCATGAGAAAAGGCACAGGTGACAGTCCTAATAATCAAATAACAGCTAATGAAGCAGAAAATTTATGTGCAATGGCCTAAATATGGTCTTAATATTTGAACTTGATCTCCATGTAAAATAATTTGCCTTTGGATCAGCACAACAAATCACACAGATTCACAAACGGCTAACTAATGGTGAAATTTTTCATTGATCAAGTTACACGAAGGAAAAACACAATACAGGAGTAAAGGCAACAAAATATCTGTGGAACTGCCAATGTCAGTACACCCATGAGTACCTTTTGATGGTGTAAAGGCAACATCAAGTGATCTCTCTGATGATTGCATTACTTCCTCAAAAATGCTTGCTGTGCCAGCTCCTACAACCCCTAGCTTAACTTTTGGGGTTCCAGCTACCCTAAGGACCAACATTTAAGGGCAATGTTATTCATTTATTTTAATTCGTTCCTTATAAAAGAAGAAGAACGAACAATCAAAAGAATAGTATTGTGCTTGATCAACTTAAATATCTTGAAATGATAGTGTATATTGAACAAAACCAAGTATGGTTCCCAGCAGGAAGGCGGCGTAACATGCTGCATGTGTCACCGTGTTTTGTTTTTGGAGAAGACAAAAGGGAAGCAGGAGTAGAAGGGTGGAATTTGGCAGAAGAGGAATAGTGAGCACTTTGTAAGAGGAACCCAAAAGTAACTACAAGAGCATTTAGGATTTCCAAAAAAACTACAAGAGAATATATCCGTCCTCAGGTGAAAAGTGACTGATGCATGATAATCAAACAAGTTGTTCAAAAGCTAAAGAAGAGCATATTTTAAGAAAAGGACAAGATTCAAGTTGCATTATGTATAAAAAACATTAATACCAACTTCAATAAATCATTGAGGAAAATTCTAAGTGCCAGTGAAAACATGTATAGAGTGCATGCCAGAAACACCAAACACTTACTTCCATGCCTCCAGAAAGACAGAGCCTGCTTCAGGGGAAGTTACAATGATCCAGTCAAACGCACTATCTGCTGCCATTAATGCAACAAAATAAAAAGAAAGCATAAATTAACCTGTACAGTTGTTGTTTGCATGGTTCATTGGGCATGAAAACTCAATTCAAAGAAACACTCTTACTTAAATATGGATGCCACGGAGAAATTCAAGGTGCAAAAATACTTACAAGCACGCACAATAAACTTCCATTGCTAAAAATACATGAAAGAAATTTTAGACTGCAAAACAATCTCCTTTGTATAAACATATAGTGAGGAACACGGGACATAAAAGATACACACAAGCATAATCCTCTGACAGTAATTGAGTTTAAACATGCAGATTAAGCAATATAGGTCAAGATAAATCAGGACTCTTCAGACCCCCTGGGAGTCAGAGAACAGTCCAGCCACAATATGGCTGCATTTTTCTTTCTAAAGACCAAATAGAAAAGTTTGCCAGGCAACAGCCTGGCATCTAACAGTAATAGTAGTTCCATAATTGATAATACCATAAAGTGAACCACAAAGTTTCGAGAAAGTACCGCATAACACAGAAGATAGTTTATCTGAATCAGGTCCCTGTGTATGCTGAATCAGTGGAAGCTCCAAACAACTTATCCCATATTTCGCCTGCATTGAGAATGAAAAACAAATCTCACTTATCCCTATATTCTATTAAACTATATATACAAGAAGAAATCACTTGCATATTTTGGTGCATCATACAAAATTGAATGTTTCCACTAGGCAAATTCAAATATTGCTCCCACATTCCTAAAGGCTAGAACATTAATCCCATCCCCAATAAAGAAGATTGGACATGAAGCGAGGCCCCAGAATTTCATATCAGCAAAACAACCCTAATCATCTATAAAAAATATAAATTATACATATCTGATTTAATCATTAAAAGCATAATACCACATACAAAGTTACTCGTACAGAATTTTACATTTAGGTTCCTCATTTCTAAAATGCTGCCAACAAACACAGCTACTGGGAACATTTTGTCCCTATGCACAAACAGTAAGAGAAACCATAACGGAATGCTTGCTGTCTTTGAACTAAATTTATAACTACATTAATATATATATATATATATATATATTTCCCAGCATTGAAAGAGATTAACTTTATTATTATCAGCTGAAATCAAATCTCCACCGTTCGTTCATCATAATAGAGCATACAGAAACGGTCCTCCACAACATTATACAGTAGAAAATGATTGGTAACAAACAAAATGTTTAAAAAAGCAGCCTTCTTTTCTGCATTTAATATAAAAAAAAATTGATATCCACAGCAATGCACAAAAAAAAATCAGAATAATTTCACATTATTTGCAAAACGCTAGAAGAAACAAGAGAAAATCGAAGTAGAGAGAGCACCAGAGCTTTAATGAGCTTGCCGTTTTTGCCTCGTTCTCTAGTGACTACGACTTTGGGCGCTGAATTCGAAGTAGAAGATGCAGAAGCTGAGGTTCTAAGAGACGGAGAGAAAAATCGCCGGTGAAGTTGCAGGCACGAAGAAGAAGAAGAAAGTGAAGGAGCGAGAGAGAAGGGAGAGACTGGTGGTGCCATCGGCGACGTGTTGGATTGGGAAGCGAGGCCTAAATTGCCAGCTGTTACTTACCTGACTTTAATTGCTTTTATTTATATATATATATTTATTTATTATTGCCTCAGCCAAAGTATCAAACCCAAGAGCTAAAACAAATCATAAGTTAACGCGGCGCCGACCATAAACGTAAGAACGTAAAAATAATTTCTTACAGTTAGGTACACCTGTCGAAGCCATTAGAAGCCACGTGGATTTGTTTGGTTAAACGAAATTCAATGAGTGAATGACACCCTAGCATTTCCTGCTGGGCTATCATTGTTACCAATCACTCTTGTCATGTGCCTGCCCTTTTGAAGCAAAGATTAACTGTCCTCTCTAAGGGAAATTTGGGACTAGAGAACTGTTTAATAAAATAGTTTTTATTTTTTATATTGAATTTTTAAAATAATTATGTTTTAAATTTTGGTTTTGAAAAAATTTAAAATAACTTTTTTTCATTTATTAATATATACTTTTTTATTTATTCTATATATACAAATTTATCTCACATGTATTTTAACTAGACATATATTTTTTAAGCTTAAATTTTTAAAATCACAATTAAAAATATTTTTTAAAACTTACTTTGTTTAAATCATAAAAGCCACCACGATATCACATACACACTAGAAAATAAAAAGGATGTGATGAGATGTTAAACTTAAAATTTATTAAATTAAAAAATTAATCTAATTAAACTCAATCGATAACGAATTAATTAGATCTCCACTGGATTTGATTTTTTTAATTAAAATAATATTAATTTAATTTTTTTAAAAAAATCTAGAATGATTTTTTTATTAATCAAGTTAACTCGTTCAACCCATAATTAAGTCTTATAAACACATGTTTAATAACTTTAGTTATACATACTTAAATTTTCTATAACATTTTCTTTATTAAATTATATGATATTTATAATATAAAAATATCTTTAAATTATGAAATATAAATCTTATAATAACAATAATGATAACAACAACAATGTATTAATTAATAAATTATTAATCATATAATGCCATATCATTTAATAAAACAATTTTACTAAAAAAAATTTGATTCTCTAGAATATTCAAAATAAAATACATAAAAAGTCTAACGTGATTTAATGGCATAAATTGAGAAGGGGTTTTAGATTTTTTAAATTAAAAATTGTTTGTATCCCAATTACCCTACCAAACCCTAAAGCACTGTGCGCCCCATGAGACCAACACTTTCCAGATCTGACCCATGGGCCCGAATGGACTCTGGGAAGGAAGCTTTCATCATTGCCCGTGGGGTCCACTATCATTGATCAACACCGTTGATGATATTGACTTGTAAAGTACGGCCACATGGGCATGGCGGTCTGGTCATCTAAAATGTTTTTTAATAACGTCGGATTTGGGCATCATGTGTTGTGTGGGGGGACCGGTTCCCAGGGCCATGCTTCGGTAGTGTTTAAGGTTACAAGTATCGGCGAGGTTTCGTTGAGTTTTTTTCCTATGAAACCTGTAAAATAAATAAATAAAAATGTATTTTTAGTGTTTGTTTTGAAATATTTAAATGTTTTTTTTGTTTAGAAATATATTAAAATAATAATATTTTTTATTTTTTAAAAAATATATATAGCATAACTATAATCTTAAACGCACACTTAATTAGATGATTATGGTTTGTATTTTTAAGAGATTGTAACTATAAAAATAACTCAACTTGAATTAACAAAACTCAACTCGACTTAACCACGCCTCAATTCTTAAAACGCACTTGGTAGATTACGTTACTTCTAATTTTGGATCGAAGAAAGCATGGAATGGTGTACTTCAAGTCTCTCGAAGCCATTCAGATCTTGCAAGATCCAATATTGTAAGGTTAGAGAGGGGCCATTGGGCGCTTATTTGTGTTTATTAACGTGTCGACTCGTAGCCTAACTTGAATTGAGTTACATTTCAAATTATTTTACGAGTGACCTAACAAGTTGATTTATATCCCAATTTAATTCGGTAGCACCAGGGTGAGACTTCATCATCACCAGGGTGAATGGCTTAGCTGCTGCGAGCCTGGAACGCGTGATCGACGATACCATACATTGAATAAAACCTCCGGCTCATAAAGCAAGGGAAGAAGAAAAAAGACGACGTTACTTCCTGTTTCAATCAAGCACCTATTCTGTCAAACCCATCAACTCCACTGTCAAATTAGACTGACAAGTATGAAGGCCAGTTGCTGGTTTTTTAAGTTAACGTTCTGCACAAGAATGCCACTGCTTGAAAATGGGAAAGCAAGCCTTCACAATTATGAACAATTGCCAGAATTGGGAACCTTCGAGGAGACAGCATTTCACAAGACACCCATTCCTATTCAAGACTCTGTTTTTTGTGAAAACTCCCAGCAACCTAAAAACAGAGTGGTGATGTCGCCTAGAAAATACATCCAAAATGCTTTTAAAACGTGCTGTCACAGATTTCAATGGCGCTCGCAGACACTTGAATTGAACTGGTATCATACGAAGAAAATATCATGCACCCCTGCTAAAACATACCCTATGCAATAAGTTTATATTTGGAATTGTTTTTGCAGATTGATTAAAAAAAATTAATTTTTGATTTTAAAAAAGGTTGTAAATATATTTGTTAAGAAATAAATTAAAGAATTTTTACAAGGCATAGTTATTTCAACTCGTAAATTATTTATGACAAACAATTTTGAGATTATGATTTTTTAAAATTAGAAGTCATAATTCAAACGGACTCAAACTACGACAAACAGGGACACTCAGTGGAGTAGATTCTTCAAAATATGTGGAAAAGAGCTTGGCAGATGCGCGCTAGAGCACGACTTTTATTCAAGACAGCACCCTGCAAACTAATCTATTCCAATAGATAAAAGTTTCTTTCCAGCTAGTGTAATTCTAAGCAAATGATCGATTAAATCCCTGCAAAACTACCTCATGTCATCAAAATTCAGTTCCACTCCACAAATTGGAGGGATTTATAAGAAATCTACAGAACCAATAGAACTGCAGAGAAATGAGACAAGTTTTCCCCTTCTAGCATGATAAATACTGATTACCAGAGCTACACCGTGTTGTTTCGTGGTGCAATTCACTCAGCTTACTTGCTGCTGGTGGCTGCCATATATAGGGTAAGCCCCATATGCCGCAGCTGCCGCGGCATACATGCTTGGATCATGAGGCGGTGGCAGAGCATATCCATAACCATCATAAACCTGTCCTCCATAGTATGCCCCATTCCATGGGCTACCAAAATCTGCTCTAAACTGCCAAATCCCAACAATAACAGCTCAATGGACAAGCTTGAAATGTACCAAAAACAAAAGGAAAAGAGAAAGGGAAGCTTGAAACATAAAATGAACTC
>Ga0325403_1002629_pt1 | contig 16010 bp, 7 predicted proteins | sample PopdelMetagenome_19_FD_205665 | JGI IMG/M metagenome (GOLD analysis project Ga0325403, IMG submission 205665) | Populus deltoides microbial communities from Bellville, Georgia, United States - Xylem-PdKOR-R4 | ecosystem: Host-associated > Plants > Phyllosphere > Stem > Wood/Secondary xylem...
TCCCAACTCATTCAGCCATGGAGGTTGCGTCTGGAAGCGGTGACAAAGCTGGGTTTTTCACTCAAGGACGCTCGTGGCTCAAGGCCTTGCCTGTGAAGTTCAAAGCTAACATGGTTGGTATGGCTAGGAATATAAAGAAGCTTGGACAAGAAGATCCAAGAAGAGTTGTTCATTCACTAAAAGTAGGATTAGCACTTACATTGGTATCAACACTCTACTACTTACGCCTATTTAAGAATTTTGGTCTCGATGCCATATGGGCTGTTATGACTGTTGTCCTGGTCTTTGAATTCTCCGTGGGTAAGTCTCGGACCTTTTTAAAAGTACAACAAGAATCCCCTTTCATGGTGAAACCTCTACTCAAGTCATAATATTGACTGTGGTTTGATTTTTGACAAATAAATTTTCAGGGGCTACTCTTGGAAAAGGATTGAATAGAGGAATGGCAACACTTCTGGCTGGTGGACTAGGTATTGGAGCCATTCACCTAGCAAAACACTCTGGACATATTGGAAAACCTATACTAATTCTGTTCCTTGTCTTTCTACAAGGTATCTATAACCGCGCATGCACACAAAATAATTATATGATCCTTACTATCAAAAGAAAAGGAAAAAAGTATTCGTGGATTCAAAATTATTCTGTTTTTTTATTGCAGCTACAATATCAACATTTTTAAGGTTCGTTCCGAAAATTAAAGCAAGATGTGATTATGGGATGTTAATATTCATTTTGACCTTCTCTATGATAACGGTATCTGGTTTTCAAGAACATCATATATTAGAGTTAGCACATAGTAGATTATCAACCGTCAGCATAGGTGCTGCTGCTTGTGTCATCGTTGCTATTGTGGTTTTCCCTGTGTGGGCTGGTGAAGACCTCCACAATCTGATCGCTCTCAACATTGATAAGCTTGGCAACTCCTTAGAAGGTATGTATGTCCCCAACAAAGCAGTGCACTGAGTCGTAGTACCAATCAAGTAGTGGATGCATTCATTCCAACTGTTCTTTTCTTACTAGATTTCAACATGCATGTGCTCAACAACTTACTCAGAAAAAGCAAAATTTACAGGATTTGGTGTTGAATACTTCATAAGAACAGGGTGTGAAGACGACAAGAAATTTTTGAAAGGATACAAAAGTGTTCTTAATTCAAAAAATAGTGAAGAATCCTTGGTGTGTGTGTATCTCTCAACCCCCACCCCCCACCTTTTACCTATTTACTTGAATTTTTCTGATAATAGTTTTGATGCCTTTCAGGCTAATTTTGCAGCATGGGAGCCAGGTCATGGTCGGTTCCCATTTGGACATCCATGGAAACTATACCTGAAAGTTGGGACTCTGGCTCGAGAATGTGCCTACCGAATTGAAGCATTGAATGGATGCTTAAATGCTGACATTCAGGTATAAGAAAGGAAATTAGCTCCCTAGCAGCTATCTCATCTTTGATGTCTAAATACAATATGATAAGCTACTTTAAGCCTTCGGCATATCATATGTTGCGATCCATTCTCACAAAAATTAGCAAAGTTCAAGCTTTTATGTATGGGTTAAGTAATAAAAAAAAATGAGTACCATTTAGGAACATATATGCTCAGAAGCACCAGGTGATTCATCACATGCTTATCTCTAAATATTAGCTGCTTATTGTTGCAGGCATCATCAGAAGTTAGTAACATAATTCAGGAAGCATGCACAAAAATGAGCAGAGAATCTGGAAAATCACTCAAGGAACTTGCATTGGCAATCAAAATAATGGTGCAGCCATCTTCTGCAGATTCCCACATTGAAAATGCAAAATCTGCTGCCAAAAATATCAAATCTTTACTTAAATCAGGCATATGGGAAGACATTGACCTGCTGAAAGTTATACCAGGGGTTACAGTAGCTTCAATACTTATTGACGTGGTCACACACACTGAAAAAATTTCTGAATCCATATATGAACTCGCTTCCAAAGCCCAATTTAAGAGTGTAGAGCCAACTCTATCACCAAAAAAGTTGCGTTCAGGACAAAATCAGAGTGTAAAATCAGCTCAGATGGTCAATTGCCCCGATGTTGGCATCAATGTCAGGGAATCAACTCTGCCTTCCCCACCAAGTGAGAATTCTTCAGCACCAAAGACTAGCAAGCAAAGTATGGGAGTGCAAATATAGGGGTAACTTGTATTCCAATTTGTATCATCTTTTTTTGGTACAAAATAATTGCCCTCTTCTTTCAGGATAAGGAAAATATCAATCTTTTCAGACATTTTTGGGTAACTTGAATTTTTTATTTACTTGTCATTTTGGCAAAGACAGAATACATGGCACATCAGCCATTAATAACAACCTTAAGCCCAAAGCAAAGTTATCATTTTGCTTGAAAATCTTCTATATGAAGCGATATGATATTTAATGTGCTGATAGAAAGAATTTGTCCTTGGTTGCCCTCATAAAGCCTCCAGAAAGATATTTTGGCGAGAAGAAAGACTAACAAGAACTCAAAGTTTTGACAAGATTTGTAGATATATTTATGTAAGTACTGTTTCATTGTCATACCAAATTTTGACGCCCTCAATTTAAAGAAAAAATGTCTTCAAAACCATTTTCAAACAAAAAGAATCTTCAGAGAAAAATGTTTCCAAAATAAAATACAATTTGGGTTGCAAATGAGCAAGAATTTAAATTATAGTTTGATTAAAAAATTATGCAAGCATGCAATTTGGGGTTTAATTGAAAAAAATAGAAAAAAAGGATTAAATCGGTCATAATCAAAAGTATTGGAAGACCACTGATCAAAATGGAAAAGATAGTAAAGTTTAGAAGTCCAATTAATTAAATTGAGAGCCTAATTGAGGAGAAAATTGGAATTGAGGCCAAAATGGCTAAATTTGCAAGCCAAAGACCAAAATGAAAGAAATGGAAATGTTTGGAATTCCAATTAATTCTATTAGGGACTTACTTTAAGATAAAATTGAAATTTGAAGTCAATTTGCCTAAAATTAGAAGAATTAGAGGATCAGTGACCAAAATATAAAAGACACTGAAATCCAAGGAACCTATTAATTCAATCAGTGATGTAATTGAAGAGAAATAAAAATAAAGTATACAATCAATTTGACCAATATTGAAATAATTAAAGGATGAAGGACTAAAATAGAATAGACACTAGAATTTAGGGATTCCACTCATTCAATTAGGGGTGTAATTAAAGAAATATTAAGATTTTTTTGTCTAAAAATGAATAAATTAAAAATCCAAGTACTACATTGTAAAAGGCGTCAATATTGAAGGATAGTTTTGAATGTCATCAAGGGTTTAATAGAAAGAAATCTTAGAAAATCAACCCAAATTGACTGAATATAAAGGAATTAGAAGTATGAGAACTAAATTGTAAACAAAAAAGGATGAAAAAAATAAAAATAAAATAAACTTAAGTGAAATGGTGCATAACATCATACCAAAAAAATGAATTTAAGGTGCCATAATAATGTTGTTTTGTATGGAAGTGATTGCCTTTAAACCCTCACACATGTATGGTTTTATTTTCTCTTTTGTTCTCCTTTTGGTAGGTTTTCAAAGCTACTTTGGATCATTATTTCTCTCTCTCTCTCTCATGCTAAAATTAAAACATTAAATGCCAAGAGACATATCATTTCCCTCGGCACTTGTACTTCATCTTTAGTTAAAGACCTGGTGCATTGCTTCTTTGTGGTGATAGAAAACATGTGCTAAAGTAACGCACCCAAGCATGTTGTACAAAAATGATGGATGGCCAAGATTAACCCATGAAAATCAACAAATATATTTGTTCCACCTAGAAAGGTTCTAGGACCTTCCTCCATACCTATAAATAGAGGAGCATGGTACGAAATAAAAGAGAAGTCTTGTGAGAGAAAATTTGACTTTGAGAGAGAGATGGTGGGTAAGGGATGTTTGAGTTTAAACTAACTTGTCTAATAGGAAAAAAAAACAGTGAGAAGAGAAAGAAAAGAAAGAAAAGGAGAGTAAAACCATACCAAAACACCAAAAATATGAATATGGTATAGAGGGAAAGGGTGGTTTCTGGATCACTAAACCAATTCATTTTAAACCACAGAGTTCCAATAAGAGAAAGGAGGAAAAGAGGAAGAAAATGAAGAAAAAACAAAGAAAAAGAAACACAAACCTAAGAGAAAAAGAAAACCCTAGTCTAGAGAGAGAAAGTTACCTAAAATATCTCTTAAACATTAATGCTTATGACAGCCACTAAGAACCTCCACAACTCCTCCCTACTCTATTGAAACCATCCTTAATGTAAGTTACAACTCACTTTTTTTTAGGGTTTGTTTGTGTGTCATTTAGGTTTTGCATGTCGCGTATCTTAAAACTTTTAAAAAAATAGAAAAATAAATGTGATGATATTGATTTAAAAACAAATGCATGAAAGGTTAACCAAAACTTGTGTTTTTAGGTTTGCTTGTAACCTAGACATTAAATGATAAGATTTGGGTTTTGAAATGTGCTTTCGTTTTAGATGATGATGATGCATGGACAAAACTTCAGCTCAAGTGTTGCATGCTTCTTAATTATTAGAAAAAATCAAGACATGTGTGTTTTGTTTATTTGGATGATGCATGAATAAATAATATAAGACTTGTGATCTTTTATTCTTAGGATTAAATTGTTATCCTAGGTTTTTCTTCTTTTGCTTGTTGTAGTTATCCTTGTCTTTATGTTCATGCTACAAAAAATGTTTAAAATTCCATGCATTTTGGCTAAGTCTCCCAAAAACAAATCTTACATCTATTTAATATTCATGCAAGTTTGTTAATTATTATGTCATTCCAATATTTTCATTTTCCATTTTCATGTCCTTATTTCTAAACAAAGAAAAGAGAAAAGAAATTTTTTTTAATCAAATTGCTTGTTTTCATATTGTGTTTTATATCTTAATTATAAAACTCATTGCAATTTGGCTTACATTAAATCAGCTCTTATGGGCCAACATTCCAAAACCATTTCAAAAACCTAAGATTAGTCTAATTTAGTGTTTTTTTTAAAGAAATCAAAGTTTTTTTTTCGAAGTGATAAAATCTTTTATTTTAGGGATTAACGTCAAGATTTTGTCATTAAAATTCTAAAAATCAATGAAATCTTCTATTTTAGGGATTAACGCCAAGATTTTTTAATTAAAATTCCAAAGTCAATGAAATCTCCAAAGTTTAGAGATTAACATCATAAAGTTTTATTAAAATTTCTACTTCAATAAAATCTTTTATTTTTAGGGATTAACGTTAGAATTTTGTTAAAACTTCTTTTTCAATGAAATATTCTATTTTTAGGAATTAACATAAATTTATTTTATTAAAACTCTAAAATCAATGAAGTCTTCTATTTTTAGTGATTAACGTCAAAACCTTTTTTTGAAATTCTCACACCGATAAAATCTTTATTTTTAGAGATTAACATTAGATTTTTAAACATCCTTTTTACAAAATAAATATCATAAAATATAAGCTCAAAAATAAGAATATACAGTTAATAACAGACATAAAGTAATTTTAGAAAAACACATAGCAAAAGGTAACCTTTTATTTGAAATGATGCGATAATGGTGGTGTTTATCTTCCCTAAACGTATTCAATCCCATAATTAAATTTCTGAAATTAATATTTATTTTAGAATTTCTATTTTTTCAATTATTAAATGACGAGTCAATTTATTTTTGTCCCCCCCCCCCCCCGGGGAACTTTCAAGAATCTCACGTTCTTCACGGTGTGACAATCATCTTCATGTACTTGAGCATTTTGCAAGTCCAAGGCTTAAGTTGAGCGATGGTCCCTTTTAAATTCTAGTAGGAAATGTATTTTAATTTTTTTATAAAGTTCTTCACTTTTAACTATTTATGCTTTATATAAATATCTAACAAATATTTTTAAGTAACAACCTTTTGAGGTAGAAACTTGCAAAAATACACCATTATCTTGTACATAAAATAAGAATAATAAAATTTAAACTCTTGAATGTTAAGTCATTAAATCTAGTCAAAAGACAATTTTAATTATAGAAAAGTGATACACAATTTACTTCTTATAGATTTTTGTTAAATAAATTCACATAATGTAAACAAAAAAACTAATTAAATAAGATGGGTGTATTACATTATATGATATGAGAATATTATGTAAAATTAACATGTATGTCCAAACTAATCAAGAAAATTTGGAATTTTTCACTAAGAATTAGATAAAGAAGGAAATCAAGTCAATTTAACATTGATTGAAAACAAGGTTTCAACTAGTATTTATTAAGAAAAACTAAAGCAAAAGGGTCAATCATTGTTGCAACAACTATCCCAATAGACTTATTAGCGATGTGGATTCGCATAATACCATTTATTTTATTTTTGCCCTGAAACTATTTCCTCGATTTTATCCTTCCATATTTATTATATTCATGATTGAAATTAATGATTTTTTTCTAAGAGCTTGATATTAGTTTCAAGGGAAAATAAACACCATTTGCTATTTTTCTTGGGCTTGAATTTGTGAAATATTGTTGGGTTTTTTTGTTTTTCAAGAGATCAAAAATCAAGAGATTATAATTGATCATTTAAAAAAAAAAAAAAGCAGTCCTCAAAGGAAAGAAGAACAAAAAAGCTGTATATTTTATAGGAAGGAGAGAAAAAAAAAAAAAAAACCAAACATCGGCCAACAAATTAATTAACACGCCCTGGCTAGAATGAAAGAACATGTTAGGATGCTTTCTGATACACCAAAAAAGACCACTTTTAAAGATGGAAGGACCCCACATGTGTCACAACAAGGTTCACATCCTGGGGCGTGTTCGAGATGCGCCATACAACTCTCTTTTTTTACTATTATTTTACTTCGGTTCCTAATTTTATAAACATCCATTAATTTATTCTTGAATTTTATCTTACGTTAATCCAAACCTTTTTTTTTTCAATTTTGTTCCAAATTAACTGTTGAATTTAAGCCTGGATTCTATCCGACCCAAGCCCCATAAAAGCCTATCAAGATATAGAATAAAGATCGGAAACAAAAAAAACAATTGATCAACCGAGTTAGAGTTAGCGCATTATGATCATACCCATAACTTGAGTTGTGATTTTTACATTAAAATGATGATAATTTGTTATATCTCTATATCAAAATTAAAAAATATATATATTATACTGATTTTTTTCAAATCATTTTATATTTTTATTGGTCTTATTTTTAGTTTGTCAAATCAATTTTGTCACTTTTCCACGTAGTTAATTTGATACTCAGCCTATAACTAATAATTAGGTCATTAGATTTAAAGATTGATAGTTGTTGTTCGCAATGACATTGTAGAAACAATTTCTATGGAGTTGCTAAATGTTTTGCGCCCACGAAAACAACATCGCTTTAGATCTTTGTTTTCTAGATTTTTTTTTTTTTTTTTTTTTTTTTACTCGTATCAGACTTCCACTAGGTTAGGTTTGTCCATCATGAGATTTTGCCACGTAGATGTTACTGGCATTTCAAAATCCATACCCATAGCAGAGCGTAGACAACGTAAATAGCGATACCTAAAACTGCATTAGATCGATGTAAAGTAACGTGCTTCTCTTGTAGAGTATGAGAATGGCAACGAGTACCCCCACATGTTGGGAGTTTGATTTGAGCCTTCATTTTTATATTTCAAGGCTACGAGAGAAAACTTCTCCATGAACTACTACTGTAATGTGATTCAATTTATCTCTTAATCTGTCCACAGAAAACTATGAACTGGTTTTACGAGAGAAAAATACCTTCTAATATAGAATACTATAGAGAAGAAATGAAGACGTACGTCTAGCATGGTAATTGCCAAAAACAAAAGGTGGGATTTGAGTTGTTTTCCTCTAGGACCTCCACTTGGTTGCTAAATAAATAAACAATCTTCTTCGTTTGATGCTCCATAGGGTTGAGAAATTAGAACCAACTTTTCAAAGATTCGTAGGAGCATGTATAACTTAATAAATAATACAACTTATCTTAGTACGTAGTTCCCCCATCTTTGCTGGGCTTTGATTTCTTGTACTTGTCAAGAAATATTTAATTTTGAAAGGCTACTTGGGACAGCTTTCATGCTTTCTGTTGGTTTCAAAGAAAGAAACATGCATCAGCATCTCCAAATTTACTTAAATCAACAGCATATTAATATTCATAGTGTGGACTTTATGCAGAATTTAGTGTTCGTCGATCAGTTTATTAATTAAATTATGTTGAGAGCACCATAAAATAAGTAATTTGTTTGATCTTTTTGCCTTGGCGTCACTCTTTTATTAAAAGCATGTTGCCAATTCCACTTAGATCTCTACCATTGTCTGACCATTTTGTTTCCATTTATTTAATTTGGTGCCGTTATTCTTGATTCTATGACTAGCAGTACTGTAGGACAAAATTAATTAAAGACGATGGTTGCTTTTAAAAATCATGTCGGGGTAAGTAATATAGGAAGCTCGGACTGGTTGCTTTGAAGGTCCATAGTTTACTAGTAAGATTTGGAAAATCTCATGACATAGCAATTAAACCTTCCCCAGCTACAAGAAACAAAAACAGTGAATTGACTAGCTGATAGCTTGGAGATTTGAATTCAGAAGGAGGTGGTGGGGCTTATTTTTCAATTTCATATGACAATTTTATAGATAAACATTTATGTCTTATTTACACTACTAGTTTATCGGTATGTATATTACCGATAAACTCACGAATAGAAACAATATGTAGGAAAAACTTTCATCAGTAATTTATAGGTTGTTGATGAGACTGTCGGTAATAAATATATCGATGGATTTACAAACGGACAAAGTGCGTCAAAAAAAATTCACCTGCTTTATTTTGTCAGTATATCCATCGGTAAATATAACATATCATCAACAAAATACCATCTGTAATAGTAGCAGTGGTATTTGCAGTAATTCTTTTACAACACTTTGAAATATACTGACGATCTAATTCCGTCAGTAACCCTATCAGTATTAGTGGCATTTGCAGTAATTCTTTTTCAACTCAGTGAAATATACCGATGGAGTTGTATCGTCAATGAACTTATCAGAAATATTTCAAAAATATATATATTGAACAGAAGTAGAAATATAATTAAAATAAAATAAATCAGTATAAAAATCAAATATTTATTACAATTTAAATATTTGTATGTTAAAATACAATAAATTTAAAATAGAGACGAAGGCCAATCATCGTCGAGACCGTGGGGCCAATTAGGGGGTGCACATGAAAGCTCTCTTTCTCTCGTATATTTTTTGGTTTTCTTTTGCGCCTCGTATCAAAAATCATGCAACCTATATGGTACAAATTAATTATTTGTTAGTAAATAAAAAATAAAATTTTAATATTTGGAATAAAAAAAATATCTTGAATTCAATCTTACCTAATTTCAACGTTCTCTCAATCCCTCCTTGCAATATTATTATCAGCTCTCTCATTCAAATTTTTTCTTGAAGTAAAAATTTATAAAAGAAAAATTTAATTTCAATAAACGGTCTAAATTAACATAAAAGATATTTAAGTTAATCCTAACCTTGAAAACCATACATCAACCTAAGGTATCCTGAATGGAATTTCCATTCAGGATGTTATTGTTCTAGAAGTCTCAATATTTGTAAATCTAAAATCACATTCATTATAAATGATATTATTTTTTCAAAAATTATTAAACATGTCGATGTGAAAGCAAAACAAACTTACATTGAAAGGTCATCCTTCCATTATGTCTCGTACTTCTGGATAAATAGATCCTGTTGTGAAGGGACCCTCCCTAGACGTTGCGGCATTGCACTCGACGAACCCGCGTCTTGAGTCAATGTTTATGCCTCAGAAGTCTGTTCTTGGTCGGCACCTAATGACTCATGGTCATCAGTATCACTGCTAAAAGAACTAGCAGCGATCTTGTCCTCGTAATGTGCAATAGACTTTCCCCTAAGCATCCACACAAATTAACAGATAAAAAAAATTAAACAATTTTTATTTTTAAAAAAATAAATAGGCAGCATGTCCTTTATACGAGAGACTACCTTAAAATTTTAAACCTATAAATGCACAATATATATGTCATAAACCAGTTGATTTTATTTAATTTCTTCTAACAATTTAGCATAATTCAATTTTGTAGAAAATTTTTATTTTCTACATGATAATATTTTTAATTATCAATTTACAACAAATTATTCTAAATTTTAAAAAAATAAAAAAAAATAATTAAAATTAATCCTACACATTTAATTGAAATTCAACAACAAAATTGAAAAACAAAAAAACTAAAATTCAACAAAATAATGAAAAACATATTACAATAACAACTAAAATTAAACAATTATTTCTAAGTAATAATATTTTTAATCCTAAATTTACAAACATTTATTCTAAATGGAATAAATACAAAATAATAGTTAAAATTAATCTTACACATTTAATTGAAATTTTACAAATTTGAAAAAACAATAACTAAAATTCAACAAAATAATGCAAAAATTATTTCAATAACAACTAAAATTCATGTAATTTATTAATTCATAAAATTACTAAGAACGCAAAAATTTTTATTTTTTAAAAAATAAATAGGCAACATGTCCTTTATACGAGAGACTACCTTAAAATTTTAAACCTATAAATGCACAATATATATTTCATAAACCAGTTGATTTTATTTAATTTCTTCTAACAATTTAGCATAATTCAATTTTGTAGAAAATGTTTATTTTCTACATGATAATATTTTTAATTATCAATTTACAACAAATTATTCTAAATTTACAAAAAAAATAAAAATAATAATTAAAATTAATCCTACACATTTAATTGAAATTCAACAACAAAATTGAAAAACAAAACAACTAAAATTCAACAAAATAATGAAAAATATATTACAATAACAACTAAAATTAAACAATTATTTCTAAGTAATAATATTTTTAATCCTAAATTTACAAACATTTATTCTAAATGGAATAAATACAAAATAATAGTTAAAATTAATCTTACACATTTAATTGAAATTGTACAAATTTGAAAAAACAATAACTAAAATTCAACAAAATAATGCAAAAATTATTTCAATAACAACTAAAATTCATGTAATTTATTAATTCATAAAATTACTAAGAACACAAAATTGAAAAAATAATGAAAAAAAACACATAAAAAAGAAGAAAAATGAATGAAATTTTTTTACCTTAATGGAGTGCTTTATTTCGAGTCTTAATTTAAAAAAAAAACAAGAAAAAGAAAAAACATTGTTAATAATCCTGAAAAATAAAGAAAAATAAAAAGAGAAATGATAAAAGACAAGTTTTTACTCCAAGACACTTCCCCACCATTTTCATGTCTTGGAATACAGTTGATTAATGTTCTTAATTGAGGCTTAAAATAGTATAAGATAAATGTTAAAATCTTTTCAACAATATAGGCCTCACATATGGAAACCTCAACATGTGCCTTGTTTTTTTACTTTTCTCTTAAAGATTGAATAAGTACCTGTATGGAATTAAATGAGTGTTCTAAAATATGCAAAGAAAGATAATAAAATTTTAATTAAGATGCATGTGTAAACTCTAACCTCTCGAATGGATACATCCATCTATATTGGATTAGGCCTCCAACGTTTGCCTCAAACGGTAAAAATATAGGTAGATGCTCCATGAAGTCAAAAAACGATGTAAGGAATATTATTTCAAGTTTGCATATTGTCTTGACGATATTCATTTCAATTCTCTCCATGTGTTATGTCTGCAACTTGTTGGAGCATAAATCTCTAAAAAAGTGACTAATCTCCTTGAGAGCATCTCATATCCTTTTTGTCAATAAATCCCGGTAAGTTAAAGGAACGAGTGTTTGCATAAACATGTGGCATTCATGGCTTTTCATTCCATACAATATGCAATCCTCCAAATTCACCAACCTTGATATGTTCGAGGCATATTCACTAGGAAAACACAAACTTTTGAGCTATTGGTAGACAAGTAACTATGCATTCTTATCTATGGTGAGGCTGGCTTTGAACTTTGCGACCTGTTACCTAATATAAATCAACTCCATATTTTTACAATGACAAAACAAAGTTGTATCTATTCTAACCTTAATGTCGTTCTTTGTCTTCTCCTTCACGTTCATAACCATGCTGAAAATGTTCTCAAACAGATTATTATCCATATGCATGGCATCAAGGTTATAGCAGAGGAGATTGGTCTTCTAATAAGAAAGCTCACAGGAAATACTTTGTTTTATCAAATTTTGAGTCAATCCAAAACCAAGAAACTTCTACTTACCGAATTAAAAACTAAACACAATGTCATCGTACTCCAACACCACATTATACAATTCTTCACCTGAAAGAAGCGGCGATGCAACATTCCTTTCAACTCTTCTAATAAAGAAGTCATTTATGTTCTTTCTAAACTTGTGATCCGTTGGCAAGAACCACTGGTAGTAGTAAAAAAGATGTTTTACCTCTATTTGTTAGTGTGAATACCTTATTATTTTTCATACAACATGGACATGCTAGTTTTCCATGCATGCTCCAACCAGAAACCATTTCATAAGCTGAAAAATTATTAATAGTCCACATCAAATCAATCTTCATTAAAAAAAATATTTCCTCGATACATCATAAGTCAAACCCCTAGATGACCATAAGTGCTTCAACTTATCAATTAATGGTTGAAGACAAACATCTATATTCCAACTTGGACTATTAGAACCGTGTATAACCATAGATAAAAACATGAACTCCAACATCATATACGTCCCCGTTGGCAAGTTGTAAATATGAGTATCACTAGCTAACAAGAATAAAGAGCAGCAAATGACCATGATGGATTGAATTCGTGTGTACATGACCCAAGACACACATTCATTATCTCCACTAAAAACTGAGGATGCACACTATTAAAGTATTTCTAGGCTTCACCATTGAATGAGTGCACCATCATTCCATCCACTGCATCATGTGATTGGTGTCATGTCATATGCTCAGTAGTTTCTGGTAACATGCATAATCTTTGTAGTCTAGGTGTGATTGGGAAGTATCTAAGTTTTATGTGTGTGATAATAGTTTTTCCCCTGCCAATCATGGGTTTATAATGAGAATGTCCACATGTTTTGCACTTGGTCAACTTTGTATTTTCAAGGTACAACATACAGAAATTTGAACACATGTTAATTTTCTGATATCCCAGACTGAGGAGTTTCATCATGGATTTAGCAGCATAAAAGTTCTCTTTCAACTTGTTCTCTTCAGATAAAATACTTCTCGCTCATTCAACAATTTTGTTATAACTAGCCCCACTCAACCCATGATCTGATTTGATGTTAAACAATTATGCAATGACTGATAATTTATCGTGATTTGTGCAATAATCTCATAATGGTTCGTCGGAATCTTTCAAAAAATCAAAAAACATAGTCTTGTTTGCATTAGATTCTTCATTTATAATTAGACATTGATCGACATGACCCTGATTTATTTTCATCACATCTATAACCATATTCATATAAGGATTATTATTGTCATCTAAACTTCGTGCACGTTGCTAGAACTAGAAGTTGACTCAATCATCCTTTCTACTATAATATCGTGAAGAATATATGCTTCTCTGTATGCATACCAATATAAGTATTTCTTCATGAACCTTTTTTGTAGAAGATGCATCGTTACAACATCTAGATCGAGAAACTTTTTATTTTTACACCTTTTGCATGGACATGTAATACCCTTTCCATTAATATTTCTCAGATTATATAGTGTGTAATTAGTAAGATCATGAACCTCATTACAATAATTCACCCTCTATAACCCATGGGGTGAATCTTTATATATCCATGAACGATCATCCAATATTTATATCAAACCTATATAAAATAATGATGACAACATGTATTAATTAACAATGTTAACTAAATAATTTGCAAAAATATTGATTTAGCTCAAACTTATTCTATATGTTTTAATAGTACTATTAATTATTCATTATCAATTATATACATAAATTCAAATCTTTACACATTTATCTAAAATTTCAACTCGACAATAAAATTGACAAAATATAAAATGGACCCATTACATAAGCTACATCAATTTACAAACAAATGTAATTTTACAAAATCTAAAACAAATCCTAACATATAAATCATAAATCCATACAACAAATTTGTATGAGAAATAAAACAACTAAATACCCAAACAAAATAAATATACTACAAAAGAATATGCAAAAAAATCAGCATTTTAAAATTGAGTTCAAATAAAAAAAAAATAGATTTGTTTATTTAAAGTAGAGAATCTTCAATAAAATTTGAATTAAAATACGGATGTTGACATACTAAGTATTTTGGTGGTCAAATTTGTTGTTGGGGGTTGAATTGTGTTGAGATTTGGGAGGAGAGGGGTAGTTGTTTGTTGAAGGAACAAAATGCATAAGGAAAAATGAGAAATGAGGGAGGAGGAGAGAAGGGTCGATCGTGAGGTCATAAATTAAGTATCACCAACGACATTACTGAAAGAATTATTATGTCAGTAAAATATCACGTCACCATATGATTTGTCTTATTGAATTCTACTGTAATACCTTTCATCATTCTCACAGTATATACCACAGGAATTTTTCTGTCGGTGTTTACCGATGGATATAGGCATGAGAATTCTATAAGTAAAGATCATCGCAATATACCGACAGATTTTTTCCATTGATATTTTTGTTTATATTTATTAGTTTTCTAGTAATTTTATCTGTATAATTTCATATTCATGTTGTGAATAGGATTATATGATTTTCTTCTCTTCTTCATGCCCGAGCATGCTTCTTGGAATCATGGGGCTTAGTTAATGGATTAATCTATTATTATTATTATTATCTTTTAGATTATAAAACAGAGGTTCGAACTCGATGAGTTGAGTTATAGTTCATCGATATTAATTCATTACTTGATCATTTCTGTAATATTCTTGTTAGAGCTTCCTTTTCTTTCCATAATCTCTTGTTTCTTATTTCAGTGGATTTCACTTGACTTGTTATCCTATTCTTCACAAAACAATTATGTAATTTTTATCTCTAATTTTCTTATTTATTATAAAAATAATCCATTAGAAATTAGAATCGTGTTTATTGAATTAAGATTTTTCAAAATCTTATTAGTCTTATATTTTGTAATAAAAAAATAAATCTAAGAAAGTTATACGAACAAAAGAAGATCATTCCTAACTTATGGTGAAAAATTATATATATATATATATATATTTGTGTGTGTATGTTTTTATTTTCTAAGAACTTAAAAAAAAAAACTAAACATAACTTAATATCTGATCAGTTTTTTTATACCATCTTGATCGAATAATTATCATCTTAATTGAATTATAACAAAAATATATAAAAAAGAGGAAGGAAAGATAAACAGTGTTTGTAATAAACTTATCATCAAAAGTTGCACTCTAAAAGCTTATTTTGATAGTTTTACGATTGAGGTATGATTGAAATTGTATTTTATTATAATTATAATTTTAAAAATATTTTATTTCAACACACATCATGAGTCTCATTAAAATTTATTTTATAATCTTGATTATAAAAAGAAAATAATTTATAATTTTTTTAAATCAAGTTGTAACCATATAAACTATTATAATATCAAAAAAAACAAAAAAAAATTAAAGTGGATTTCATAGGTTAAATATTGGAAAACCAAACTTCTTTCGAATATGCTGGAAGTTTCACATTTCAGGATGAGATCATGGAGTATTATATGCATAAAGAAATAAAAAAATAAACAAAAGTAAATAAATACGATAACTATTATTTAAAAAAAAAACGAGCAAATAGTTTAATGAAAGATTCCTCAGGAGTATGTTTAAAGGTGACGAATGTCATACGTTTAGTCCAGAACCCTTGAATAATTAATTAATTAATTAATTAATTTTTATTTTTCAGTTTAAGTTCGTACGATAAGGCATCGTACGTGATCAAGCATTTTTTGAAGAATGGGAAAGGTCGAAGTTAGGCT
>Ga0325403_1002635_pt1 | contig 15997 bp, 9 predicted proteins | sample PopdelMetagenome_19_FD_205665 | JGI IMG/M metagenome (GOLD analysis project Ga0325403, IMG submission 205665) | Populus deltoides microbial communities from Bellville, Georgia, United States - Xylem-PdKOR-R4 | ecosystem: Host-associated > Plants > Phyllosphere > Stem > Wood/Secondary xylem...
ATTGGCTTTGTGTGCGTGTCGAAATGCTTGTTTGCCCTTTACTCCTTTTATCCACAAGATTCTATGTTTTTGTGTTCACAGCCCATTGGTTTTTCAGGCATGCTTTCATTGAAAGATCTTGCGGACAAGATAGCAGCGAAGTTGCAGGACACTTTGTTTATAGGATCCGAATTGCAAGGTAAGAGAAAGAAAGGCGATCTCTGCCCTTGCAAGATATGAAAAGGAAATGTTAAGACCAACCGAGTTTTTCCGCCATTGAAATTGCAGGACACTTTGTTTATGTCATTTTGCTGAATAGTCTGGAATCATTTTATTTGTTTCTGTTTTGCATAATCATATATGATCAAAGGAAGCTCATTGCATTTTTTTTTAAATTGAAAATTACTACGAAAATTTCATGAGCAATCATGTTGGTAATTTCTATGTGTCAAATTGCTAATAGAGTTTGTCACGACTCGAATCCTGTATCCATGACCAACAACGTAGAAACGATATAGTAAGTGTTGGGAAAACCAGGAACAACCCGAAATTAATTTTTGCCCAATCACAATTCACAATTCACAAGTCCCAATCATTTTTTCTCTCTGTGCAATAAAAATTAGGATCAAACAATCAACAAAATAATGCAAACAATCACACAAATCAACATCAAGATTTTTACGTGAAAAACTTGACGCGGGAAAAATCACGGGACCGTAGTTCACCTAAAAACTTCCACTATCAACAAATAATGAGTTCACAATTGTGCTTTCTCATATTTAACTAAGGGCTACAACATGCATATCATCAAGAACAATTTATTCTTGGAATACAATAAGATTAAGGGAGAAATATTTGAGAAAAACTCACAATACTGATAGCGATCCAACAGTTCAGAATGAAGAGTAATGTGTCTAGAAACTGCTCTTAAAATCTCAACCCGATCCAACAATTAACGAGCTAAAAAACAAAGAATGAAGACAAACCGTTCAACTGCCTCCTTTTCTTTTCTTTCTCCTGTGTTCTCTGTTATATTTTGCTCTAATTAATTGCTGCCGTTACAGTGGCAAACCTATTTTAATTTTAAAGAGGCAAGCCATGCTGTCTCATGACAATATTTAATGTGGACCCTTTATTATTATATGGTACGGGACCACACACAACACCAAGGATATTCCATTTATACTTATGTACTGTTTGTTTGTTGAAAAATAGTTTTTTTAGAAAGTAAATTATTTTTCGATGTTTGGTAGTGTAATGAAAAATAAATTGGAAAACACTGTCCAGTGTTTGGTTATGTCATGGAAAATGAGTTGGAAAATAACTTACTGATGTTTTATTTTTTTTTCAAGTTTATTAAAATAATGAGGAACAAATCTTACAAATTAAAAAGTTGAATGAGAATGAAATTAAAAAAAAAAATATAATTTTATAAATTATTTCAAATAAAATAAATAATAATCAAAATAATAGAGATCAAATTTAAAAAATAAAAAAATTGAAAGATGAAGAAATTAAAATAATAATAATTAACATTTTATACATTATTTCAAATAAAATAAGTAACAATCAAAAGAATAAGGACCAAATTTAATAGATAAAAAATTTCAATTAAAAAATGATGAGGGAAAAGAAAATAACAATTATAAAAATAAGAACCAAAATTAATATAAAAATTAAATTTTAAGGGATGAAATTGAAAAATAAATATTCAAAACAAAATATATATAGCAATCAAAAGTTTGATGATCAAATTTGATATAATCAGCAAATAGTATGACATTTTTAATTTTTTTACAACTTCCGGAAAGTTTTTCCGCCCAAAATAAAAGGAAAACACTTTCCTGGAAACCAAGCCAAATTTTTCTTTGACTGGAAAGTGTTTTCCGTTGACCAACTTTCTTAATGGCAAACAAACACAGGAAAGTTTGGAGAGTGGATTCTCGGAAACCACTTTCTGAAAAACAAACACAGCCTAAATCTCAGAACGAACATATCAAGAGAACAAGTTATTTAAAAATACACAATATTTCATAATCTTTCAAAATATTATATTATTCAAAACTAATGAAACGAAATGATAGTTCAAATTAAACTTCTAATTAGTAATTAAAACAAAAAAAAACCATAATACTTATTACATTGTAAAAATCCAAACTTAATTAAAATATGATAATAATAGAGCGTTTAAAACATTGAATTAAAATTAAAAAAAAAGTCTCGTGAAATAAGTAAGACATACAAACAAAACACAACATAAAAAGAAGTCAAGTTTTGTAAATGCAAAATTTATTTATTGTTGTGTTTTTTAATTGTGATTTTTTATATATTGCATTTTAGACCTGTGACAAGCACAAACTGTGCTATTATACCGATATGTTTTTGCGGATATGTTAAAGTCAAAATTTTATTTTTTCTATTCTAATAGCCCAAAATAGTCAAATATGATGCAATATTGTACGAATTGAATTAAGCCATTGATACGAACTCGATTTCCTCTTAAGAAGATTATTGATCTTCCAATCAATGAAGATAAGATGGCAAAGAAGATTACAAGAAAGAAGTTAAAAAAAATATATAGCGTCAAACTGATGGTGAACCCACCAAAATACTCCCAGCATAAACAACAGCCATGCGCACAGCTGCTAAAACTGTTGTTTCTAAGCCCCCAAATCTGGCTTATAGAGACGAGCGTTCCTTTGCGGCTGTGGTGTCAAACGCAAAGCCTTCTGATGACTCTCACAAAATTATATCAGTGACTTATGTGCCATCATCATACGACAGAAATTGGCTGGTTCGTAGTCTTATTTGAACAACTAATGAAGGGGTAGACTACGCAAACACTGGGCAATTTATCTTAACATCAATGGAAGGCGTGGTTGGTTTTCGTTTCTTTGGCGCCACGAAAGCAATCGTCACTTTCAACAGCACGACATCATGCAGAAAGGGATAGAAACATGAATCACCCCATGGAAATCTATTTTCAGTGACATTAAACCCTAGGTTAGAGAGGATAAAGCAGACGATAGGTTTGCATGGGTTATCATTCTTGGAGCCCTACTAATAATATAGCCTGGAACAATGAGAAAGTATTAAATCTATCTTAGCTTATCAAGGCAGGATTCTTGGTTTCGCTTCACTGAGATCTGGTTTGGGTTACTATGCTGGGATTCAAGTTCTTATTGGAACTACAAATTTAGAGCAAACATATGAATATGTTAAACTCTTTATAGGTAGCTATTGTGTCAGTGTCCTCATCAAGGAAACTAAGCCTGATCTTACCCCTGCTCTCCAATCCCTTAAACTTTCTTCATTACCTCGGATACAGATGAACCCTGAGTTTGATCAAAATGACTGTCAAGGGGGTAATATACTCGTTGAGTATATATATATCAAAAGATTTTTCCGGGATGTTTAAGAGCGTGATTATAATTATTCTTGTTTGAAAATGTATTAAAATAATTTTTTTTATTTTTTTAAAATTATTTTTGATATTAACATATCAAAATGATCTGAAAAATCAAAATTTTTTTAATTTGAAGTAAAGAAAAATATAAAAAATTTTAATTTTTTTTAAAATACTTTTAAAATATAAATCTGGCAGTCAAAATCTGCTAAATGAAAAAGAGAGCTGGGCTGGATAAATCAGAAGATTTGGAAGCGCATTTTATTTCAGGAGAGTCCATGGATAAGCTGGATGTTTGGGAACCACTATTAGAGAATGATGAGGCCCATGCTGATATGGTGGATAATGTACCATAAACTTTGGAATGTCCCTGTGGCCCATATGCTGGAAACTATAAGCAGTCCTTTGCTTCTTTTATTTCCCTCATAGCTGACCCGTATGAGCTCCAAGAAATGGAAGCAAATCAGGAAAGGCTGCATAGAGAAACAAGAAGTCAGCCTTCTAGTCAGCTAAAAGGGCAAGGGACAAAATCAAATTAGCTGCTCCTGTTGAAGTTGACGAGGTCAGCTCATTATTTCTTGAACCAAGTAACAGAGTGGAAGACAGTCAAGGCTGCATTATAAAGCGGCTTAAGGGAAATGGTAGTTTGGGAGGGGGGGGGGGGGGGGTGGGGGGTGGGGTGGTGGCGCGGGGCGGGTGGGTTCAGTGGAAGATATAGAAGACAGTACACCAGATTCGGGGATTCTGATGGGGAATGTCCGTTTTTTAAAAAGGGAAGACAATATAGAAGATGCAGATCAAACAGAGGAGCTTAGAATTATGATCTATGCTGGGAATCTTTATATATTGGTGGAGGAACGAACCTAAATAGCTTCATGGGAGATATTAATACTCAGATAACAAGGGAGAAAGAGGATTGGCGAGCTGCTCAATAGCTTGCCCCTTTGCTTTGATCAATTAGTTATTTCCTCAATTTTTATAACTTCTTTGTCTTGGAATATTAGAGGTATGTGTTCTTTGGGGAAAATGAATGTTTTGCCAAAGTCTCTTTTGCATCATAAGATTGATTGTTGCTTATTGTTAAAAACAAAATTGGAAAATTGTACTGATGCTATGGTGTACAGAATCTGGAATCATTTAGATATCAAATGAACTGCAGTTGACTCAGTAGGGCGTTCGGGTGGTTTACTGGCCAAGTGGGATGACTCCAAGTTCAGAGTCACCTCGGTTGATTATGGCAATGGGTGGGTTGCTCTTAGCGGAGAAAATGTCCATACCAGTTTCAGATTTTTTTGTTAGCGTCGCAACTTAGATTATGGAACACTAGCACCTACGGGAATCAAGAGAAGAAACTGATGGATATTCAGGTGACCATTGCAGACCTCGTTAGGTGAGGTTAGTCAAATTGTGGAGAGTATCTCGTCAACAATGGTGTAGTCTCAGTGATCAGAATACTAGGTTTTTCCACTTAATGGCTAACAGACGGGGCCGTAAAAAGTTCATCATGGAGGTTCGTCATGCAAACAGGATTCACAGAACGCCAAGTGAGATGAAATCAGCAGCTACCTCTTATTTCACCAATTTATTTAGCAGACAAAATTGTTAAATAATATACATGTAGTTTTATTTATTAAATGTTCAAAAGTACTTTCAGTTTAATCTATATATATTTTATTTATATTTAAATTAAAACTAAACATTTATAATATAGAAATTATTGAAAATTCTAACTTTCTTTTTATATTTTATCTCAATTATTTTAACACACATATGAGAATAGCAGTTATAAGGGATATGGGCTTCGGGAGGTTGAGTACGGGCCAGTCAGCCTTTTTAGAGAGACCGATTACTCTTGATGAAGTGCATGAGGCGGTTTGGGATTGTGACAGGGCAAGATCACCGGGGCCAGATGGTTTCAACTTCAGATTTTACAGGAAAGTCCGGCATGGTTTGTTTTCTCTTGTAAATGAATTTTTCAGGACAGAACGAATGCCAAGAGGAGTTAATCATTCATATGTAGCTCTGATTGCTAAGAAACTGGAAGCAACTACTTCCTCGGACTATAGACCGATTAGTATGGTGAGTGGTGGAATATATCTACAAAATATTGTCTAAAATTCTTTCCAATCGGCTAAAGGGTGTCATGCAGGACTTGATCAGTGATAACCAAGCAGCCTTCATTGCCGGAAGACAAATTGCAGAAGGTTATATGATAGCAAACGAGGTGATTCATTCTCTTAAATCATCAGGCCACTCGTGCATGATTTTTAAGGTGGATTTCCACAAGGCATTTGACTCTGTTCTCTGGGAATACCTTGTGGATATTAATTATGGGTTATATGGGGTTCAGTGAGAAGTGGAGGAGCCTCATCTTCTGGTGCTTTTCAACCTCAAAACTCTGTCCTTATCAATGGTTCTCCAACACAAGAATTTGGTGTGCAGTGCGGGTTACTTTAAAATAAAACTGTGTCCTCATCTGCTAGTGCCGACCTTATCTATGAGATTTTTTAGTTGTTTTGGTAAATTCAGATTTTTATTTTCCGCCTTTGTTGAATCTAGTATTTTTAAAAAGAATTTTATTATTTAATTAAATTAAACTAATCACGTGAGTATAAGTATGAAATGCTTGTTTTTATTTTGTGTACTTTCTATATTATTATTCTTTCAACACATATGAGTGACCTCTTTTATTTACATAATTCTTGGATTATTTTACTCATTTTAAAGCATTGCTATCGCATGATCATCCTTTCTACCTTGATAAAAAATCATAGCAGCCCGTAGCATGGCGCATGCTTTCCATCTAGTATAAACCTAAAAAGATAGTGTTTTTACTATGCACCAATTAATGTTTTTACCGATCCAATATGGACTCAACATACTCTTTTGCCTTTATGTAGTTGGATTATTACTAATCAAACAAGGACCGACTCCTACAGAAAATATAACGTTAGCAGTGGATCAATACATGCTAAGCTTTGTACGTAATGCAATTATTATATTATAATTATAACTAAAACTAATCAGTGTAGCTTCGGCTATTATGTATTGTGAATGAATTCATTGTGGATTACACTGTAACGCGGGTGCTATGCACTGTGAGTGTTTTCACTGTGAACTGCACTGTTTTGTAGGGGCATGTGTGAGGCTGCAGCTAGCATGCCCCTTAAGTGCCAGGCTGGAGGCGCGCTCCCTTGGGCTACAAACAAGTGACGCTTGGCTACATGCCTGGGGGCTGGGCACTCACAACATACATGTGGCGCTTGGGCTACCTGCCTGTGTGCTGTGCCCCAATTAGGGGCACCAGACGCTTGGATCATGGCGCTGGACCCAAGGTTCCTGGTCCTAGGATTCTAAATATTATTGTTTGTTTTAGAAATATTATTATTTTTATTATAATTAATATTATTAATAAAATAATTAATAAATTTGAAAGAAAATATTATTATTAATATTGAAAACATATTATTATTTATATTATAAATTTTTATGAGATTTTTTTTTTATAAAAATAAAAGGTGAGTCCACGACGCAGTATTATTAAAAATAATCAGCAATTGTAAGTATTAATATAAAAAATATTATAATTTGAGTTGTAAATATTATTATTTTTCTTATAATACAAAGTATTCATATAAAAAATATTATTATTTGTGATGTAAATATTATAATTTTTCTTATAATTCAACATATTCATATCAAAAGTATTATTTGTGTTATGAATATTATTATTTTTACTATAATAAAAAATATTAATATTAAAAATATTATCTTTTGTGTTATAAATATCATTATTTTTTAATAATTAATATTATTAATAAAATAATTACTAAATTAAAAAAAATTATTCTTAATTCTGAAAAACACTCACAGATTTGATCTGAAAGGTAAAACTAAAAATTACTATTACTATTATTATTATCATCATTAATAATTTTTTAAAAATTGGTATTATTATCAAAGAAAAACCACCCAGGGACACGTGGTGCTTGGGCTATTGCTTGGGGGCCGGGCACACCCCCTGCGCCCACGTGGCGCTTATGCTGCCTGCCTGGGGGCGTGGCACATCGCATCGCATATGTGGTTTTTGGGCACGCCAAGACCCAACTATCCTTTGGCCCACATTCTATAGAACCCAAAATAGTCTTGGGTGATTGGTTGTGAAGAGCCCAAAATAGACTTGGGTCCTGCACAGGCAGGACCCAAATAGCCTTGGATCCTGCCAATGGAATGGCCGCCTGGCTGTGTGTCAGCAGATCAATCGCACAGGTGGTGCTTGGGCTGCCTGCTGTGTGCTGGGCAGATCCTAGTGTACACGTGGCATTTGGGCTTCGCCAAGACCCAACTATCCTTGGGTCTTGCAGCTGCAAAACCCAAATTAGCCTTAGATTATTGGCTGTGCAGGACCGAAACTAGCCATGGGTCCTGCCAATATCATGACCTAAATTTTTTATGAAAATAAAAGGTGAGTCCGCGGCATAGCACGGGCCACTTAACTAGTTATACACTGTATATAATCAATCATTATACTATATGTTTGAAAGTTAAGCAACTAAAAGATGAAAATGATATATTGTATCCTGTCAAACATGCCATTAGTACATATTATCACAATGAAATAATTTATTAAACTATCAATATCGACCCAAATGACTTGTAAACAACTATGATCGACTGATCATCAGATTTATATAATAGTTGTTTCTTATTCTTTTGTTGCTTAATTCCTAATTACAACTAGCAAGAATCGACACAAGACTTGAAACTAGCCAGGTTTTGAATGAGATGTTATTTGAGGTGTTGGTTTGATGGTCTAAATTACTATGCATATCACTCTGTAGGCTGTAAAAAGTTCTTTAAAAACCCATTAAAAATCATCTAGAAATACATGGAAGGAGAAGAATTATTAGGGTTTATGTCAAATTTGTCCTCAAACTATAGATTCTAGAGAGAAAGTTTAAAGATAGAATATCTCCAACATGATCCTAAAAGATATTTATTGAGCTAAGTTGGACGTTTATATTTTTCATTGTCATCTCTATACTTATTGAACCGACACTTGTTTCACTTTAATTTATATTTTTAAAATAGATTTTTATTATTTTATATTTCGAGATAGTTGGAACGATGAAGGTAAATGAAATACATTCAAGCAATTTCATTTAAAAAAATATATTTGCAAAAAAAATCTAAAGATGATACAATTTCTCCTTACCCAAAAACACTTTGATAGGCATTTGGGTTAAGGTTGATGACTTTTCAACATGATAAAAGTGCTTTTTATAAATTTATAGGGTTCACTTTTAGTTTCACATTAAAATTGCTAATTTAATCCTAAAATGAAAAAAAATGCTTATTACTCATATGCGTTTTGATTTTTCTTCTTCAAAATAGTATAATTACTCTGATGCTTTTAAAAACAAAATCAACATAACTCTCTCCTAAATTACTCATATGCGTTTTGATTTTTCTTCTTCAAAATAGTATAATTACTCTGATGCTTTTAAAAACAAAATCAACATAACTCTCTCCTAAGGGGATTTTTTTTTTCATTTTTCATTGATTTTATTGTAAATTTGAAGGTTACGTAGGAGCATTTTTATAATTGATGTATATTAAATATTATTTAAAAAAAACCTTCTAGCATGTGCTATGCATACCCCCGTATATGGATATCCCCTGTGTAAATTTGAAGGTTACGTAGGAGCATTTTATAATTGATGTATATTAAATATTATTTTAAAAAAACCTTCTAGCATGTGCTATGCATGCCCCCGCATATGGATATCCCCTGTGTCGTTCAAGCTTTCTGAATCGGTATTTGGAAGGTCTCGATGACCTCTACGCGATAATGTGGCACATGTACAATATGTGCTTTAAGTTGGCACCAATCACCATTTCCTTTTCTTTTTGTTTCTCTCTCTCTCTCTCTCCCCCCCTCCTGCTTAAAATCAACGCCACCCCCTTCAATTTCAATTTCCTTCATATTTGGTTCATGTCCTTTTAATTACTACTTTGTTTTATTTTGTATAAAATTATAATTTTTTTTTTAATTTCACCTTCTTTTATTTTTTAATCTTTCAAATATGGTCCTTATTTTTTTATTACTATTTTTTTAATAAGCTATATATATATTTTTAATTTTACCCCTTTTCATTTTTTAATGTTTCAAATTTGATTCCTATTTTTTTATTGCTATTTATTTTATTTCGGATTATGTTTTAGATTGTTTTTTTTATATATAATTTTATACTCCATGAGTTTTTTTTTTTATCAAATTTAATACTCATATTTTTTATTTCTATTTTTTTACATGGTTTCATATATCAAAATTAAATTGGTTGAGAATTAATCTTCTTGATTGAACCCGAGTCAAGGATTTCACGGGTTGCGAGTTTTAGAGATTAAACTGAGTTTAGGAGGTTTGTCCGGGTTGGCTTGGTTTTTTTTTTAAAGCTTATGTGTTTTTTTTACCCTGTTTTTTTAGAGTTTTGCTTTATTATTTTTTAATAAGCTCAATAAATTTGATTTATTCAAAATTAGTCTTTGTATTTTTTTTTCTTTCCTTTCTATTAGGTTATACAAATGTTATGCCTATTTTTATGGGGTTTACAAGTTAACCCATATTGACTTATATTTGTTTTTCCATTGCTTTTTTAAATTAAATTTCTTTTTTCATTTTCATCCTTCAATTTTAAGTTATTCGATAATTGAGCTTTATAATTTTATTCAATTTGCTTTTGAATGTGGTGACCTTGGTATCATGACTTGGTAAGATATTTTGCATCTTGACCCGGGTGGGATAAGATCGAGTTTTTTGACCTTTTTTTGAGTTTTTTTTTTATTTTCATCCTTCAACATTTTATTTGCTAGATATTGAGATTCATATTTTTTCTTTTCATTTTTTTATGTGAAGTTATCTTCTCATTTGATTTATTAAGAATTAGTCTTTGAACTTTTTTTCCTGTGTTTCTTTTTATAAGATTATCTCAATCTTATGTTCATAATCACAAAGTTTGTGAATTAACCTTGTTTGTCGCATGTGGGTGAAAAGCGTCAGGGGATCGTTGGATTCGCCACTTAGTTGTTTGTTTCCAGGTCGTTAGGAAACCCGGGTGTACTGGTTTTATTAGAGATTCTAAGGGTAAGTGACTGATTGTGGCTAGAGAAGGTATTAGAACCCCTAACGCACCTTACCTGAGATAAGCTGCATTGTGTGGTTTTGAATGTGGTTTAAAGGTTTTGATGAGTTCCTAATCGATAGTCTATTTATTAACTTCGAATTGAGATTTATTTGTGTGAATAAATTTGGTGTTAAGAATTTATTATGGGCTCGTGTACCTGAATAAACTCTTATGAAAAGGGTTTTCTGTAATTGATATTGCGGTAAAAAAATACTTCCATTTAAAATTATTCAATATTTAGAATAACTCTGAGAATTTTCTGGTCAACTCCTGATATTTAAATACCAACCTTACTCATAGGTCCAACATTTTATACCAGAATATTGACCATTAATTCTCATGAATTAAAAAAATTTGGTATTTGAAATATTGGCTAAATTATCACGGATCCAATAAACTAGTTATTAAATCCAAAATGCATGTTAAAAAAAATAATATATACCATGTATTTTATTTTTTTCTTAAAAAAAGATATGATTTTTCTATATATTTTTTAAGAGAATTGGCCGTATATAACACACAAGAAGATATATATATTTTTAATCTTTATGTATTTTTTGTAAGACTATATTTGGCAAAAGAAACATTTTTTTTTCTTGAAGTGAAGACTACCCAAAACAAACCTTAAGGGTGTTTGCCAAATACACCCGTAAACCAAATAAACCTTCAAAATAAAACCAAACAAAGCCTAAAGACTTACTCGATTTTCACCCGGCTGGGCTGATCCGGAAACAAATCAAAACAAAGACCCAAAACTGAAAAAAAGATTAACCTTGTCAAAAACATAAAAACTTCAAAATCTTTCAAACAAAATGGATCAAACACATGAAAAACGAAGAACATAAAGAGCATTCATCAAGAACCCAACAAACACAACTCTCAAACCAAACCAAATCTCAAACAATAAAAAGCATGGTTTTATTCTCAATCATGCATAGAACAAGAATCAATGATCCATTTATTATCATCAAATTAACATGATTTTTATCAAAAAGGGTTTTAGTCCGAAACCAAAACTCTAAGTAAAACGTGCTATTGATGCAAAAAACAACCTAGATTATTTGCTAACAATGTTGTGCGAAGGTAAACATGCCAAGAAAAGAGACAGAACGTGTCAAAAACACCAATCTATGACAATATTCATGGGAAGAACATAAAGGATGAAACTCAAACTTGCCTAAAAAAGGTGAACTACTACCAAACCCAAAAATGCTTATTTGAGGCTGCTAAACACATTGTTCTTAACCTTATCAAACCACATTATCATAGACAAACATATTTGAGTAAAAAACACCAATAAATAACACTAAATAATTAAGAAACATCCATATGATCCAAAGTCCAAAACTGCTAAATCATCACAAGTTTTTTTTTCATTAAATTTGAATCCAAAACTGGCCTTTAATAAATTTTTTAACCATGACCAAACTCATAAACCCAGAATGCTTACATGTTTCAACACACTTATTTGGATATTACTTAAAATCAACCAAAAACTCTATTTTATCAAAAGAACAAGCTTCAACATCTTTTCATTGCATCAAAAACAGTTTAAAATGAAATTGAAGGAGTTCGCAAAACAACAAAATCAACATCACAACAATCTTACCTAAATTAATCATTGAAACCAAATCATGCTTGAACACCAACTTTTTCATATCTAACACATCATTATACTAAGAAACATTGCACTACACTATAAATAAAATGATTTTGGATCCAACAGGCACCTTTAAAGTTTAAAAATATACTTTCCAAGCTTGAAATCTTTAATGGAGGTAGGTTGGTGTTGCTGCCTGTCTTTCTTCTTATCTCTAAACCCACCAAGGCGAAACTTGAACTCAAGCTTTGAAATCCTGCTGGATTGAATTTCTTGCACCTTAGCTAAAGTTTCTCTCTTCTTCTTTCTTTCTTTTCTTTCTTCCCCTCCATTTCTTTTATTTTCTTCCTCCCTTTTCCTCCTAGATACCTCTCCTTTTATAGTTGGATTCAAAGCTTCTAAATGAGTTTGTTAGGGTTCTAACAAACCAAAACTAAGCTGATTTTACCACAAAATCAATGGTTTTATAACAAATTTGAAGGCCAAGGTAAGGTGTTTTTGGCGTTTAGATCTAGAGATAAGAGTTTTAAACCCTTGATAAGAACTCTCTAGGGGTTTTTAAGTGGAAACACATGAAAGAGTTAGGTGGTTTTCTGCAAATGAATGTCTTAATCAAGGCTGACTGGGTTGGTCAATTTTGTGGCTTAGCCGGAGTAACTCTAACGTCAACATTGCCTGAGACCACTTGAACTTGACATGCCTTTCAATTAGATCCATTCTTGCTTAATTTAGAAGTATGTAGCTCCACATTCATTCGTTCAAAATATCAACTCGATCAGCGTAGCAATTGAAACTACAGTGATGGATAACCATGGACAAGTTGTTGTGAAGATCAATGGATAATATAGGATGTAAATGTTTGATTTCAAAGAAATAAGGTTGTAGATGAGGTGTTTCTTAGTTGAACGGTGGTGGTTATAAACTCTGAAGTGGTCGGAAATGCCAAATATATTCTGAAAATGCCTACTTGATCAACCAAAAACTGAAGAAGAAGATGCACAGTATCCTGAACAACGTTATTTTAGCTAAATCCTACAAATAAGGGTTTTTTGATTTGGGATTTGACAATCTTTAATTTAATCCCTATTCTTCCAATTATGTTTAATTTTACTTGTAATTTCTCCCTAAACTTCTAATTTCATGCAATTACATCCCTGCCAGATTCAATTATCAGCTTCAAATTTGAGCGTCTTTTACAAGTTAGTCTTTGGTCTTTGATTTGTTTAATTGGATCCCCAGATGACCATCAAACTTTTAATTTTCTTCGATTTGACCCCTAGTTTCACTAATTTCAGTCCCCGAAGTCGCACGCCTTTTGCAAGTTGTTCATTGGTTCATGAATTGTTCAATTAAGTCTCTAATTGCTCATCAAACTTTAATTTTTATGCAATTAAGCCCCTGATTTGACTAATTAAACTTTCCAAAGTCTATTTTCAGTCTCCATACTTCGATTTGTTTCAATTAACATCCAAATTGACTTCAAAAGCTGATTTTCCTTGTGATTAATTCCTTAATAAATTTAATCAAACATTCCAAAAGTTCAATTAAGTTCTTAAACACTAAAATAAATCATTTTCACTAATGAGGCCTTTGTCAATCAAATTAGGTTGCTAATTTTGCTAATCTTGGATATTTTGGTCTACCAACTTTTACTTGATATTTTGGTCTTTTACCAACAAACTTGGGCGATTCTTTTTAGACTTTCTTCATGTATATTTTCTTGTATATATCTTTTTATTTTTTTCTGGGGTTTTGAAAATGGGTAGCAACACCACTTAACTAAGTTTTTTTTTGTTGTTTTTTAACTTTTATTTTTAATTTTACCTTTCAACATTAAGTTGTTTAATAATTCGGATAAACTCAGTTTGAGTTCTTTTCACCTGTTTTTAGTTGTTATTTTTTTTGCTAATTTATTTATTATTGTTATATTTTTTTAATTATATTATTTAAATTATCAATTGAATTAATAACTCGTTTCTCAGGATTTCATTTCCATAGCATTCTTTTTTTATATTGGAAAATTCTACCCAACCCCGGCAAAGCGCATATCACAAATGTGGTCACCACTAAGAAACAATGAAGTGAAACAAACTTGTGACCGCATATTAATTATTGGCCAAATAATTTATGGAACTACTACTATTAACTTAAATAAACAATGCTGACTGACAAGGATTGAATTATTATTTCAAAATCCATGTTTTGAAACTAGCCAGGTAGCTAGAATGCCCAATATGGTTAAGGTAGTTATTTGCGTGTTTGTTTCCTTCGAGCTCTGAAATCACTGTTGGGCGTGAAAAGTTATATTCATCTTGAAAATCACAGAGGAACGGACAAGAACAGGATCGGTACAGATTCGTCCCTGTACTATCAAAGACTTCTTAGCAAATCAAAGAAAGCGATTCCTTGTTATTTATTGCTTGGTCGCTTTCCAAATTCCCAAAGTCAATACGTAGTAGCTGCAGGAGGACAACTTGCTCCCTCCATTTCTCTTTCCAGTGGCAGCTGGCGCCTAGCAACCCTTTTTCAATTCCATGTAGTCTAACTTCCTTTCGTTTTGTGAGGAGGCACCGTAGAATAGGACTAAATGGGACTCGGCGGAAGTATAAACCTCCAAGTTCCAAACCTTGCTTTTTCTTTGCTACAAAGAGCCATTGGTTGGCGCTTTTGCGCAATCGCCAAAGTCATAGACTGTGGCGTGAAGTAATAAATTCACACGAATTTCTATAATGCACGTTGAAGCATAAACCATGGTGAACACATACGTGATCTCGTGTGTAGAAAATGAATTGATCAGGAATAATAGGCGGGTCAATAATAATGGTAGATCGTTTAAGCTACGATAAAATATTGATGCATAAATCTTGGTGGCACGATAATAGTCTCGTGCATAGGGAATGAGTTGAGCAACAACAATAATTATTCGGTCAATATCATCAAAATAATGATGATAGATCATTTAGCTATGATTAGAATGTTGATGCATGAATCTTGGTGTACATGAGAATGGTCACGTGAAAGATTAGGATAATTAATCGATCGATTAAGATGGTCAAGACCTACAAAATAGCTAGAGTTCATGGGCATGTTCCATGAGAGAGGCCACATCGGTGCTCAAATCAGTAAGTTTCTAATAAATGATAGTAGATAAGAGTGGTAAAACAAAGAGTATAATAGTAAAAGATTAACCACGATCGAGTTTCTCACTTGGAGCTCAAATGCCTCTAATCGTTTAAATATCAAAGTAGCCTTTGGTAATTTTATGTATTTAAACTATAATAATGTCAATCTTGACAAACGCCAGTGTCTGTCAGATGGTTGGATTTGACCACATATACTTTACCATTCTAATCAAACATGATGACTTTGGAATTTACAGGAACTAAGAACCAAGCATACCCGTTATTTTTCACCCACGCAAGCCACCGTAAAAGGAACGTCAGCCTCCAAAAATCCACTATTCGTGGATTTCATTCTTTGCCTGGTCAATGTATACTCTTGCTTCTCTTACTTGCAAAGAGCCACCAGCTGGTGACCAGAAGTACTATATATAATAGGAAAAGGCTCACCAAAGGAATCGGGTATTTCTTTCCTGCACAGAGGAAAACTAGGAGCATCCCACCGTGTTTCCCTTTTTCCTTCATAGACAAGAAGATGGAGATAGAAGGGCAAGCCACTGTAAAGGAATCTCAGCCTCCAAGATTCGCTCTTCCAGTGGATTCAGAACACAAGGCAACTGAGTTCCGGTTGTTCTCAGTAGCTGCCCCTCACATGCGGGCATTCCATCTGTCTTGGGTTTCTTTCTTTGCCTGTTTTGTCTCTACTTTT
>Ga0325403_1002636_pt1 | contig 15997 bp, 8 predicted proteins | sample PopdelMetagenome_19_FD_205665 | JGI IMG/M metagenome (GOLD analysis project Ga0325403, IMG submission 205665) | Populus deltoides microbial communities from Bellville, Georgia, United States - Xylem-PdKOR-R4 | ecosystem: Host-associated > Plants > Phyllosphere > Stem > Wood/Secondary xylem...
ACATATACAAAAAAAATATTAAATTTTTTTTTATCTTTATTTTATATATATATATATATATATATATATATATATATATATATATATATATATATATAAAGGTTAGAATTCGAGGAATTTTAAAGAAGGGGCATAAGTGTCACTTCAGCCATGAATGAATCTCATAAACAATGAAATTGCACACAACCTTTTCCCTGCTTGTATTTCTCCCAAGTGGGATGTATATATAAAGGAGAACGATCGATCATGCATGCCTTTTGTGTTAAAATGCACCTTGATCTTTTCAATCACTATATGAAATAAAAGAGATAACATGACAGGTTGCTTTCCAACATGCTAAATGACTTGATCAGGATAGAGGCAATCATATTATCATTGTTACATCCGTCTGGGAAATTCTCGTATGGTAGATCAAGAGATAGATCATATCGGGCCATAGCCTCTATAATGGAATATTATAGCTAGATACACGGGATTGATTGCATATGAAGTGCTCTAGCTTGACTCGGGAATTCATTTGCTTTATCAATATCTAAGAAAGGAGTCTTCAATTTGTTGCTATTGCATAACATCGATCATGCACTAAAATAATAGTACTAGGAAGTTGACGTTGGGCTAATGCCCACGAAAAGTAGTTCAGTGGGGCTTGTACAGTGTATGAAAGGTTTCCACACATCGTATTTAGGAAAATTAGGTTAGGACAGCCAATTAAGGCTTTTATTAAGAGCTGATGCTAACATGCAGGGAGGAAGTTTTTCCTTCAAGGAGAGCCACACGTTTGAGAGATTTTATGAGGCTTCCAATCATGAAAAGTTGGAATTGATGCGAAACCTCAGCTCTTGGGCAGATAATGCAGGAGTTGCTAGGTTCGAGTGGGATTTCCTTGTGCTGAGATCATGAAACTAGACAATACAAGAATATTTGTCTCCATATAAAATAAAAGCAGAAGGAACAAAAAGAAGAGATTATCAAGTATATATACGTGGCCTGCTATCTCTTGCAGGATGGCATCACATGCATTGGGTCCCATAACAACTACTAAAGTTTTTGCATAGATTGTGGCCTTCTGCTTTTGATAACAATGAAATGTCTGGTTGTTTCACCCGAGCTGATGGATCAGAGACACGCGTATCTAACTTTATTTTGATCTATCAGTAGAAGCCAAACACAGAGGATGGTAAACATCACAGCTTTGACAATATGGTTTAGCTAATATGGGTTACTCCTGGCGCATTTTGTGTCAAATGAATACAAAAGAAAAGAAAGTGAAAACGCAGGCAAAAAGATGGAAAAAAAGGAAAACTTTTTCCCATTGTTTCCGCCTTTTGGTATTGTTGCTTGTTTGGATTCTTTGGGCGTGAAAGAGAAAGATCCTTGGCTTTCTGAGGCATATAGAAATTCAAGTTTATCCGTTCAAATGAGCCCTCATCGATCTCCCTTTGTATTTTCCATCCCTACCCCTTTTGTACATGATAAATTAGCAATAGGAGGGAGAGGGACCATGAGTATCATTCAGTTCGATGAACAGTGAAGAAAACACAGGCATCATAAAAGCTGTAAGTTGCTGTGTTAAACTGTAGCACTGGGGATCTTACAAAGGCATGAGTTGCACTGAATGACAACATGCCGAACACAAGTTGAATCATACGACTTTCTGATTTACTCAGCATAGAAGGGAATCCATGAACTGCTAGTTCCATCAAAAGATTTTAGGGTCAGAGCCCTTCTAGAGGAAAAATACTTGGATAAAAAAATATAACTTTAGAACGTGAGCATTCGGGGTCATAGGTATATAAGACCTTGCAAAAAATAAAATCCACTTCGTTTTTTTTTGTAAATCCTTTTTTCATGTTAAAGTTTCATAAAAAAAGGTCAAGTACTAAATGAGATTTACAAGTTTATTCTACAAAGAGAAGGATTTTGTTACAACCAAGAATCTCTCTTCTGTCAAGTTATCTCACACACTTACATAAATATATAAACATCTAAGATACCATGTACATGAAAAACTTAGGAAACAGATATCATCTAAGATGGATAAGGAAAAACTACTGGTCTTAAAGTGGCAGGGAAGTACATGGTCCTGTCAGAGGTGGCTATGCTATTCTTGAGAGTCAAAATAGGGACACGCTATTCTGGGTTCTTTTCTCTGTAGGAATTCTGTCAATAAGGTGGCCTTCTGGTGATGTAAGTGTCAACCTTCTAGTGTAAAAGGGAACACAAATTCGTTGAGATTTAGAAGCTACAGCACTCTGATGAAAAACTCCATTTCATTGCATTACTGTTATAGTAGAAAGTGTACAACTTAGCTGATCTCTCATCAAGTGTTCTCATGGAAATTGAGAGACCGGGAAAACGCAGCAGGGTTCGCTTGCAACACTGAAGTTGTTCCTGCCATGTAATTTCTATCTTCGCTTTTTGATTGAAAGCCCTTGAAGAGACCTCCTCCATTAATAGAACTGGATTTCTCATTCGTGATCCCGAGGGTCGCCCATATAGAGCTCTTTGCAGCTTCACTAGGATCATCAATCCTCAAGGTCTTTGGAACCAAAACACCCGTTTCTGATTTGGTGCCGTCCCTGGAGGGCTCTTCTAAGCAGGGTGGATTAAGGATGTTGCCATCCCTTGAATGTTTCCCCAGTGGAAAAGTAGGACTGGAGCTTTGGGTACCGTGGTTTAGAGTGGCTGATGGAGAGGATGCACATGGCGGTACATTCCAAGGGCTTGGAACAGTACAACCCCAGTAAGCTGGTGCAGGGAAAAACGATACTGGAAAGCCTGAAGGGCAAAACGTAGGTGGAGTAATCGCAGAGTTCCATGGATATGGCCAAGGAGGCCCCGGGAAGCAGGGTGCCTGGGGAGGAAATGATTGATAATCCTTGTTAACCGCTTCTCGCGAAGTACCATTGCATCCCTTCTCTGATGAATTTGAAGCCGTGGCGGAAGATACACTTGAGTGATCATCCCCGTCACCTCCTGTCCCTCCACAAGACACGAGGATTCTATGTTCAGGTCTATGATACCCGTTTCGAACACTATTTTGTGTTTTCTCTGAAAGGTTCAACACAGAGGCAACAGATTCACAAAGAGGAGAATCGGAACCAAAGGTAAGGACAGTGCCGTTGTTTCCCAGAGAGGGGTTATGAAATCCATTCATGGCATGGACTTGAGCTGTTCGGAGAGCTTCTGATACCATTAAGTGACGATAGTGTGAAGCAGAAGAGCTCTTATTCTTGCGCCTTCCAGCTCCCACAGGCACATTCCTCATGGTTCCTCCAGCAGTCCAGTATCTCTGACAGTTTTTACAGAAATGACGAGGCTGATTGACATTGTAATTGTTGTAATAACAGAATTTAGTGTCCATGCTATTACATCGAGGGCATGGAAGTATTTTGTCAGGCTTCTTCAAAGTCTTTTCTTGCGAGATGCTTGTCTCACTTTGTTCTTCATTCTTGCTGCTTTTCAGTGATGAAGTTTCCCTCTCAGCTGAGGGAGTCTTTGGGTTCTCACTAATGCCTGATGATGTTGGACCTTTTGAGTCCTTGTTGATCTGATTCGAGGTAACATCTTCTTGTTTATCATTGGCAATTTCCTCTCCTGAAGTCTCCTAAAATACACACACACACACACATATAAGAATAAAATGAATGAGAAGAAATAGAGACAGCTTACTTATGTAGAGTCGTATTTACAATTTCTCAAACCAAAAGCAGGTGGAAATAGGTGGAATTAAAATTGAAATATAATCGGTTTAGTTTAAAGAAAACTCTGTAGGGCTACAGAGTTTAAAAACAACTTCAAGCAGAACTCTGTCTCACTGTCAACTGATGATTAAGTGTTTAATTTTTCCAAGTACTGAAACCTAAAATTGTTATTGGAGGCAAAACCATAAAGATTTTACCATTTTCCAAAAATAAAGCAAAGCTTTCCCTAAAACACACGCAGTGGCAGATGATCCAACAGAAAAGACTGGAGATTAATTGTTTGGAGAAGTAATATTTCTTAGTCAGTCCAAGAAAAGATGTGGTAAGTATCAAAAGTTAAGGAATCTGACAAAATCCTATGATCCTTGAGGAAACATCTGGATCAATCTTGCTAACCGTTTCAAAATGCAAAGTAACAGTGAAATACTGATACAGAGCTTGTGGCCCCTCTAGTTCACCGACACTAACTCTGTTTTAAACGAAGTCGAATAAAAAATTTCTCTAAAATATCCCCCTCAAATGTCATGAAGTTACAGAGAAAGCACGACACAAAGGGGGAAAATATACGGAACACGTTAAGATTTGGTAAACATTTTAATCCCCGACAATTACCACAGTTAGTAAAGGTGAAAAGCAAGGATGAAAACCTTCTATGCCACAGAGAAAAGGCAAGAGAATGGAACAATTCCTTGATTTTGAAATTCTATAACATGTAACACTTGAGAAAATTGCAAAGACATGGCAGCAAATTCTTATAATTACGGAAAACACAGAATCCAACAAATTGCAAAAACACATACCCTGTTGTTGTTCCCTTCTTGCTCTCGTCGTTCCTTATGAGAGTTGTGGTTTTCATGTGAGGAAGTTGCAGTAGCAGTATTATCATAACAGTCCTCGGACTCGGGAGGCGTTCCTGAGGAGGACTCGTACTTGTTAGCAGCACAAGAAACATCCTCCTGCTGATTGACTTGCAGTGGAATCGTCTTGCCAAACAGCTTTATCGCCAAATCTGACATTCCTGTTTCCTTGGTTGCCTTAAAAGAAGAGTCAAACCCTCTTTCTCAGCTCCTGTTATGGTGTGTTGTGTGTTTTTTTTTTTTTTTTTTGGGATCGGACGAGGTGGGAGAAGAGAGAAAAATAAAAACAAGAAAGAAAGAGTTTGAAAGTCATTTGTTTGGTGGTGGTAAGTAATTAAACAAGGTGGGGGAATGCCACGTCAGAGAAAAGGCAAAATTTTGTGAGCCACAAGTTTATGTGGCCTTTGAGATCTTTCTTGCTATTGGATTCCCCGCATTTGCTTGTGAAGATAGTGCTGCTCGGTCCCGTTCTTTTTTCTGCCATGTCAGCGTTTCGCTCCTTTCTCAAATACTCGCCTCTCTTATTCGTCAAATACTCGTCCTCCTCCTTCTCTTCCAGAGGGAAACCCCGATTTTGCCCTCCATGTATCATCCCCTTGTCAATTGAATCTCGAACCTTTCGATTTTATTATTTTTTCTCCAAACATAATTGATGTTAAATCGAACCTTATTTTGAAGCTTTAGATTTAAGCACTTAAGAAATTAGATTAAATCTAATACACAAAATAGATCATAATTTGATTTTTGTTTTTTTTCTTCAACCTGGTGAAAATTAATATTCTTCGATTTGGCATGTCAGAAAATATATATTTTATTTCTGTCACATTTATTTGAAGAAATATATCTTATATTCACCCAACTTTAAAGAAATCTTACTGTATCTATATTAAAATCAAATCTCAAAGCACTTCAGCTAGTGAATTGCATGTTGCAAAAAAACGATAGCAAGCTTGGATTTAGTTATTAAAAGTTTTTGAAAAAAATTAAAAATAATTATTTTTATTTTAAATTAATATTTTTTTAATATTTTAAGTTCATTTTGATGCTCTAATATTAAAAAATAAAAAATACTTTAAAAAATCATTATTACAACTGCTCTTCTTCCAAATAGACTTTAGTATCTGAGGAGGAAAATCACGAGCCAAGTCAAGCTTGAACTGGTTCTAGCTAAAGCGAAACGATTTTTTAAATCAATTTCGAATAAACCAAAAATATTGACTCTCGTTTTCTAGATCTAGCTACATCAAAGGTACTATTTTTTATTTATTTAGGGAATGGACATCTGGATTTTGAGTTGTGTACTGGAAATTAAATGAGACCAGAGTACGATACATGGAGTTCAAGTTCGCATATAAATTGGACATGGACGTCAAAGTTACACTGTAATCTAGTCTGATTAGGCTGCCTATCGAAGTCGCTTTTTATGACTTTTTACAACTATGGAGTCAAGTCTTCTAATTTATGAGCGAAATCGAGGAAAACCATACGCGGAGACGATCTTGTTTCCGTGCTCTAGTAAACTGTAAAAAGACAAAAAAAACAAATGCTAGAATCCAATTCAAGTGAGCATGGTCATTTAAAGTTTATGCACTAATCATGTTCGTGCGGAAATCTTGAAAGGAAAAAAAAACTAATATTTCAGGACACGTGTATTGTTTCTGTACGCTTGATCGTGCTTATAAAAAATAAATTAAAAAACACTTTCTAGTTGTGTTTGGTTGGTTATACTATAAAAATAAATTAAAAATAAATTTATTAATATTTTAATTTATTTTTTCAAGTTTATTAAACTTTAAAAATAAAATCTGACAGATAAAAAAATAAAGGATAATAAATTAAAAAAACTCAGATTTTATAAAATATTTAAATAAAACAAATAACATCTAAAATAATGATAATTAAATATGACAAATAAAAAGTTGAAAGAAAATAAAACTAAAAAAAATAATATTCAGTTTCATAAGTTATTTTAAATAAAAAAATAGTAATTAAAAGAATAAGAATTAAATATGATAAAAAATAATTGTTAATAGAGAAAACGATAAGAAAAAAATAAAAACAATAAGAATTAAAGTTGACATAAAAGATAAATTTGAAAGAGAAAGATTGAAAAACAATTATTTAAAATAATAAAAATATTTTCAATGATAAACAAGGAAAGTGGTTTCAATGAGGTAAACTAATTGCGTATTTGAAAGTGTGGTTGCAGTCGTTTTTCAAAGTGTTTTTCACTCAGAAATATATCAAAATAATATATTTTTTATTTTTTTAAAATTATTTTTAACATTAGCATATCAAAATGATATAAAAACACTAAAAAAATATTAATTTTAAAAAAATTAATTTTTTTTAAAATACAAAAATAAAAATCCTTTGCAGAGGCTTCAAAGCCATTTATGCAATCACAATTCCCTGTAACAAGTTGATGAAGAAAAGAAACACGCCCCCCTTTTAAGTAACCAACTTAAAAAAATTAACTCAATCGCCGTCTGTGGGAATCGAACCCACGACCACATGGTTAAAAGCCATGCGCTCTACCAGCTGAGCTAAGACGGCATTTGGTTGAATGATTCAAATGAATATATATAACGCAAAATTAAAATGACTACAAAAGGCCAGCAGTCATGACGAGTTTTTGGTGGGGACAGTCACAAGCTATCAAACCCCACTTGCCATGTAAGCACGTGGCACGTGACCCACCTTGCTGTCCTGCACAGCTAGCAAGGAATTAACAGCTGCCACATCACCACTATATTCTAACATGGCCCGCCTGCAAAAAGCGAGGTGAAAAGGTAACCTGACATTCCCTCGACAAATTAATAGAAGTGTTGTTTAAATTATTTTTTATTTAAAAATATATTAAAATAATATTTTTTATTTTATTTTTGGCATGATATATCAGAAATAATATAAAATATATTAAAAATATTAATTTAAAAAAAATAAAAAAAATAGCATCCACGTCCCACAACGTTTCAGGACCAGCATTTAAGTAAGGAAGCATCTCCTACCCTCGTTTCCTTATTGCGGGGGGTTGCATTCTGTGAACGAATCTTCTTCTAGTGGCTGCCCTTTGCTTACTTAAGGGCAGGATAGCTTTCTTGGATACTTCCACGTGTCAAGTTGCTGCAGGATGGTAAGACAGGCCATCTCCTTCTCTCTTATCCAGCAACTCCTCTTCCATTTTTTCTTCATATAAATCTACCTTCGCGGTGGCTCTCTGTATCACCCTTCCTTTCTGTGCTGTTACAAAAACTCCACCTCCTCGGCTCAATAGTTTTATACCTGAAGCATGCAATATTTAATTAATCTACTGAGAGATACCTTCATTCTATTATTTTTGTTATATAATTTCTAATTATACAGAATATTCTCCATCAACAGAACCAGGAACGTCGCTTTGATCCAAGAACGCTAAAATATTAGGCATTCTTGACATTGCAGAGCATCGCCTTTTTTCCGAATATGTTTCCCCTGAGATTCTAGATGATAACGTAGCTTATTTTTCTTTTAAAAAAATGAACTTGAATATATTCTAATAAAAAAGCTATTACTAGTACTGAACACTGGAACCAAATATTTAAAGGGCAAGAGCAAATTAATAAAGCCAGGCAAAAGATTAAATAGCGCAATACTATCGTGATTCATCAACTGAGATTTAACATGTCTGGAAAACCTCAAAGAATTATGGCTTTCTTCTAGGAACGAGCACTATTCAAAGAATTATATATGAATTATTCGAACTAATTCAAGTAAACATGTCTGGAAAACCTCAAAGAATCAATAATTCAGGTAGTTATTAATTCTCTGAAGTAATTTTGGAAAAAATCTGGCAAGGGTTTAGAAATTTCAGAAAATCTAAACTACCTGAAATAAAAAAAAAAAGCTCAAAACTATATAAGTAACCTGTTACTAGGTTGGGAAATAAATAAAATATACTGGGCCAAATAAATTAAAGATATTCAAATCATTTCAGAAAATTCAGGAGTTTTGTGAATTTCTTAAAATATAATTAGAAGAATCAAAAAAATTAATTCAGGTTGGATAATTTGAAAAAGAAATAAAAAAATTTGAATCGGTAATATTTTTTTATATCTAAATACTCACCCCTATCCGCTCCTGTGTATCTATAGGAAGTTGCAGTATTAATGTTATTAAAAATATTTTACCATTTTATTTCCTTGAGTTTCTTCTTCTCTTTCTTTTGTGCGGGAAGAGGGGATGGACACCCGTAATAAGTACTGGATGGTTGGAATAAATTGGAATTCTTTTTTTTTGGGAGACACCTTAACATCCTGCTCAGCTGTTTTGCAAGCCTGCACTGCACACCCATAATTCGCAATATTCATTTGCTTTTCTCCTTTCCGTGTTCATAACAAGATAATTTGAGTTTTCGACATTTTCACCCAATCATCGACTGTTCTTGATGGGATCAGAACGTGGATGTGCCCACGCCCACATGTATCTATCAGATTTTACTGGCACCTTTATATATATATATATGCAAGGGCTTATCAGATTAACTACAAAGAGCACCGTCCGGGAATAACAATCCCAGCCATATCTTGATACAAAATAACACTAGTATTGATAGAAGAATGTTGCTTTCAGAAAATTGTCCCGGGGGGCAGGGGGGGTGTTGTCTCGACAAATCTCCACCGTGTTTCAACTCTTTTGACTTTTATTTTTATTCCCTCTTTTTTAATGATTAAGAATGAATGTTTTATCCCTTGATCTTTTAGGTTCATACTGGTGTTTGAAAGAATTTATTAAATTCTTCTAGATATATTGGACCAATGTGAGAATATGCTCTTTAGATTATCAAAAAATAAACCGTAATGTTTTACATGTAATGAGTTAAAATATTTGGTTAAGATTTTTTTATTTAAAAAAATCTTAACCAAATAAAAAGGATCTGATAAATACTTCAAATCCAAAGAACTTAGATGTGACGATTGGCTAAATCCAAGGTAATATGAATTTAGCAAGTTAGCCAGATCAAAAAGACTTAGATTTGACAGTCAGCCAAATCCAAGTTAGCAAAGCTAGGTGAGTGCGGGTCTAACAAACATGCTAGGTCTAATGAGATAGAATTTGCTATGATTCAAGTTAATGTTGAGGAGGATAGGGAGGCTACTATGACTAAATTTATGAATGGCTTTAATCATGATTTCACTCAAATTGTGGAGTTGTATCATTATGTGGAGTTAAAGGAGATCATGCATATGACCATGAATGTGAAAAAACAACTTAAATGAAAGGGTACCAATTGAAAAAGCCAATCATTAGACCCTTCAAAACCTTGGAAACCTAATTGGAAGACTAACACCGAGGGTGGTCTGTCACAACAGAATGAGGAGGGCAATACTGAATATCTTAGAGAGAAGAAAGACACCATGGTCGTTGTTAAAGGCAACAATGTTACTCCTACTTCTCGTAACTGTGACATTTAATGCTTTTGTTGTCTGTGTTGTGATCATATTGCTTCACAAGATCCAAACAAAAGAGTCATGATTATGAAAGCTAATAATGAGGTTGAGACCAACGAGGAGGATGAAGATGAGAAGATGTCACCATTGAAGGATGCTGATGATGTTTATGTTAAGTATCCAGCTGAGGGAGAGACACTTGTGGTGAGGAGAGCACTAGATATGCATGTCAAGTTGGATGATTTGGAAAGTCAGAGAAAGAACATATTCCACATGCCATGTTCATAATTAGACATGTAGCTTAATTATAGATAGTGGTAGTTGCACTAATGTAGCTAGTACTTAAATGCTAAGAAAGTTGAACTTGCACACTACCAAATATCTTATACCTTATAAATTACTATGATTAAATGATGACGGTGAAATGAAAGTGAATAAGCAGGTCTTGGTTGCCCTTTTCTATTGGTAAATATTGTGATGAAGTGTTATGTGATGTTGTGCTAATGTAAGCTAGTAACTTATTGCTTGGTAAACTATGACAATATGATACGAGAATTATGCATGATAGAGTAATAAATAAGTATTCCTTTTAGATGAATGAAAAACGTATAATTTTTATATCTTTGACACCTAAACAAATATATAAGGAGCAACTGAAATTGAAGAAGGAGAAGATGACTGAAAAGAAGAGATTGTATATCAGGGGGACCTTCTTTGTTGACATGGTTCTTCTTGGTTTTGATGATGATGTTATTCTTTAGCTTGATACTGTTTTGTTGACCTCAAAAGATGTTTTTCATGATACATATTCGAGGTCAAATCTTTTTATAGAAGAGGAGGATGATACGAATCAAGTCAGGTTTGAATTTAACCTTAAAATGTTTGCTGGCCATTTTTGCAAGACCATATATATCTCTTAAACCGTACATCAGAACAATATGAAATTTCATAGGGAAATACTAGATACATAGAAATATAATTTTTGGAAAATTTTCAGTTAAAATGGAGTTCGAGAACATGTTATTTCAAAGGGTCTAAATTACCAGACAAATCTTATAAAAACTGCCAGACTAGACCTTTGTGTAATGTTTGGGATATATATGAAGCTATGTGTGGAAGTTTTCTGCGATTAACGTTGTTCTGGAAACTATACATCACAAGCTTTCCAACTATATATAGTCGGCTCAATAATTTATCTAGACGAGAGAGAACGATATGTTTGAAGTCGAGAATGAAAATCTGCAAGAATGTGCAAAAAATTAGAGATTCGGGCTACATGAAGAAACTTTAGCATAGAGACTTTGTTTTTATTATCATATTTTATTTATTTATTGAATGTTGAATAATTATTTTTAATATGAGTTTGTTCTAGCCCATTAGACATTGTTTAGGGGCTTTTTTCATTACTAGACTTATGTTAGTTGATTACTAGTTTAGACTCATTAATTTGCAACCCAAAAGAGATCTGTTAGGGTTAGTTAGAGAAGATTATATTATGTTCTTTTAGTTGCAAGTTTCAGCAGCAAGTTGGAGAACAAACGCGAGTTTTCCTTTTGTTTATTTGTGGCAAAACAACCTTTTTTTGCAGGAATAAAGATCATACAATGACTTATCAAAGAATAACTAGTTTTGCGGTGTCATTTGCATACTTAGAGTTTTTAGATATAATGTTATCTCTGGATCCAACTCTTTTTTCAATACTTTTAATTCTTAATACAAGTTTACTTTTAAGTCAAGATTCTACCAAACCAAGTTTTAAGGTTATGTGCTTGATCCTAGACTATCCTAAAAAATAAAAGTATTGAAAAGAATCACGACCTTCCACAGTTTTAAATAATGGTGAAATGAATTCCAAGGTCCCTCGTATATTTTGAAATTAGTTACGTTAGCACTTTAATTTCTGCCACTCAAGACCTTGCTTGCACCTTATTACTGATCATACATGGCATCTCCAACCAAATTTGTTGCAAACGGTGTAAGAGAGTTGTTAATTATGTTTCTTTTAAATTGAGAAAGAATTGAATAAGAGAATAAAACCAAGAAGAATTCAAAATCGAAATTATATTTTTAAAAGACACAAAGATGTTTTAAGAAAACTTGTAGAGAAGATTAACTGAAAGTTTCATCTCGTTCTACTACTCTTTTCTTATTTTGATGTTTTCATTTCTAAAAAAATAAATTTGGCTCTGATTTTTACTTTATTTTATTTATGAAAAACACTCACGCAATGTTTCATGCCTGTTTCCTTCTTTTTTTTTTCCATGTATTTCATTTTTTTTAATTCTCGTGGCATTAGCTAAGCTTGTTGTCAAAAAATTTATTTTGATTTTAAAAAAAAATAGTAAACGTAAATCACATCTTGATAGGAAGGTGAATTTAATTAGTCGCAGCTCTACCCATACACTTTAACTAAAAAACACCACCCTTTACTGGAGCCATTCGTCCTGGACTCGTTAGATTCAGTTTCCTAAAATAATAAATTTGTTCAAATGTTTCATCTAAAGAACTTGGTTTGATTTGAATTAATTTGAAGTATTATAATAAAATAAGTAGTAAATAAAAGGAATTTCAATCTGCTCACCATTTCTCAAATATGGTTGCTGTAGGATATTAAGAGAGCGTTTGCTAAAAAATTAATTAATTTTTGTGTATTTTGAAACGTTTTGATGCGCTGACATTATAAATAATTTTTAAAAATAAAAAAATATTATTTTAATATATTTCAAAATAAAAAATAATCATAATCACCCTCCCAAATATACTCTAATATTTATATCCTAACGGTCATACTTTTATGTAATTAGAAACATGTTTTTATTTTATAAACATTAAATTTAATTATAATTATAATCAAATATATATTCCAACCACGTAAATAAAAAAAAATTAATTTTTCAAAATGTATTCTCTTTCCGACCAAAACCAGAAGGCTACCGGCTTTAAAATCTCATAGGTACTGAAACGTAATGCCAGATGTCGTGCTAAGAACGACGCCATCATCGACCGTGCCTCATTCTAATACTGCAATAAAAAACTGAGTCGATGACAAAACCATGCCACGTGGTTTAAATCCCTGGAAGCCCATGTATTATGAAACTGGTTTTCAGAGAGAACCCAAAAGACTTGTTGGGATTTAAAAATAGCCCAAGAGGATAACTGAGACGAAGATCTTTACCTAGTGCTTTCTGAAAAGCTATATAGGTGGAAAGTGGAACGAAGTGGAACTGCCATTACAACAGGATGAATGCGACTGCATGCAATGGCCAATGACAGCCGTTCAAAAGTTCTAAGAGGAAGGGTTTGTCTGCAGGTGTGCCTTCGAACATGTCAGTTTCAATCCACACATGATATCAGTTTCGATTTAGAGCACCACAACTTTTCTTCTGGCCGACCATAAATGATACACGCTGTCCCTTTGGTTCTTGTATTTCAAAGATATATTTAAAAAAGTTTTTTTTTATTTTTTATTTTTTAATTAATATTTTTTTTAATATTTTCATACTATTTTTGATATATTAATATTAAAAATAATTTTTTTAAAAAATATTTTAATATATTTTAAAATAAAAAATACTTTAAAAATCAACTAAAATTAAAACCCTTCCCAGCGCATTTGAGTGTGCACGAAGCTTGATGTAATCAGATATATATAGTAGTCTGTCAGTACTTGATAGATAGATAAAGTGTGTATTTGTTTTAGAGGTGGATGTTGAGTTTTGTACGTGGGACCAATAAAAAAAACTAAAAAAAGAATAAAATAATTTTTATAATTAAATTTTATAAAAAATTAAATTGTACCGAACCTAAACTAAGCTACAAAAGGTAACACAATCACTCCCGCAGAGTACGTGGAGGTGATCGATTATGGACTCCTCAAATGCGTGTCATGAGCAGTATGTGCGCATAGTTGATTAATAATTAAAACAGCTAAGTTAAAGTTAACGATGACGATCTAAGATTGGGTTGTCGTCTAAAATATCTTCACACGTACAACGCCCAGTTGCCTAAAATCACAAAGTGCAGTGAACCGGACCCGATAAGTTTAAATCAGCGAGAGAGATATCCACTATAATTTGCAATCTATACTCACATACCCACGCGCTAGAGCAGTGGTTTAAATTTTCTGAACCAGCCCTCGCTGCCAAACTTGATCAGTAATGAAAACTATAACGTAACAACAAGAATACAAATAGATCATCAAGGGAGAAATTAGTTAACTTTGTCTAAGATCCAAAAACATCAAGGACTAAATCAACCTTGTTAAGCTACGAGGACAGAAATCAAAATCATAACGATACAACATCACCGCCGTAGACATATATCAAGCCCAGTGGCAAGTGCTTGCTAACGACGGTATCGGACTATAGCAGGATCACCGGTGATCAGTGATGTTACTTAATGTTTCTCTTCTCTTGCCACTCTCCGATGTGAAGGTTGGCGGGCTTCACTCAAGTAATGAGTGGTTTGTAAATTGTTTTGACCACCTCATACAATGTTCTCCACTAGTTGCAGATGGGCCAAGGGAGCCAGTCTTCTTCAATCATAGCAACGCATTGACAAATTCATTTCGGCTCTCCATTTTGACCCACGAAAGTACATAAAGTTCCTTTGACAAGGTTGGAGCTTGAAAGCACGCCTTTTGTAATCCAAGAGAAAGAAAGAAAAGATAAAGAAAGGAAGATAAAGGCTTCTGGATAGGCTGCCCAAGTTGGTCTGGTAGTGCTCCATTAAGAAGTGCATTTCTCTCTGACTTGACGACTTTTGGACCTTTGGTGAATAACGCGTTAGTCACCACAGGACGAAAACAGGCTGCAGTATAAATGCCTGAGCAACATGCGTTTTAAGTTAAGAAAAATAATGTTAAAGGAATGATGCTTCAAAAGTGGCTAGAAATGGCAGGCAAATTCCTTCATTCACTAGTAATTCTACTGCTAGTTTCCCAGCTTATCTTCTTGAATGCTACCTCAACGTCCAGTAAATCCACAAACTTGTCTCCTTAAATTACCCCCTTATATATCTTTTTTTTTTTTTAACTCTTGTTCATGAATAATTGCTACAACTGTTTCATTCTGTTGATTGCATTTACAGGGACTGGAGATGATCTGTTATGTAATAGTCAAGATACGCTATCTCCTGATCGGAACACCCAGCACCAGGTACCGTTCATGGGCTAAGTGGTTTGTCAATGGGCTCTTTTATATTAATTGAACCTAGGAATGAGGAAAGCAAATTAATCTACGATTTCTTTAATTTGACATCTGAAAATGCAGACAATCACAAAGCGAGGCGCCGGGAGGGAGAATCTGGAGTACACTGATTATTCAGGAACTGGACCCAATAACCGCCACACTCCTGAGCCGCCTTCTGGCCAGGGGGGGAACTAATTAAGCTCAGCCAGTTCAATGATTGCACGGTAGATTTGTAAACAAAAAAAGGGCCCTTCTGCTCAGTTCCTCCAGGCAAAGGTTACGTTTATGTAGGCAGAATAAAGCCGGGAGCTTATTAGGGTTAAAACCACTAGTGGAAGAATATATAGACTGAAGTAACTTGAAATGTTAATTATCTGCTTTGCCATGTTTATCATGTGTTTGATGGAGTATCCGCCTTGCTTCAAGATTGAGTTCTGAGGCTGCAGTGGAGTTGGTGATCATTTGTTATATCCGCTTGTAAAATTATTGTATCTTCTCGAATAAATCTGGTGGAGGTTTCAATCCCACGGATCAACGTACGTAATTAGAAGGTAAAACGAGGCCTCGAGTCAATAATGGGTTTACATTTATGATCATACTATAAATTATTTCCATTACTTAGCACAGATTTTTAGTCTCATGACCACAAAATTAAATCAAATTGGAAAAATTAAAAATTAAAAGACAAGAAACTACCAGCTGGGCCTTAAGAAGATATTCCTTCTGACAAGAATATCTCACCTCTCATTTACTCCATATTAAAAAAGTAAAGATAATTATAGGGATTACAAATTAAAATACATAAAAAAAGACATTTT
>Ga0325403_1002639_pt1 | contig 15992 bp, 10 predicted proteins | sample PopdelMetagenome_19_FD_205665 | JGI IMG/M metagenome (GOLD analysis project Ga0325403, IMG submission 205665) | Populus deltoides microbial communities from Bellville, Georgia, United States - Xylem-PdKOR-R4 | ecosystem: Host-associated > Plants > Phyllosphere > Stem > Wood/Secondary xylem...
TGGAATATATTTTACGTATAAATTTGTAATCCTATAAACTAAAAGAAAACAAAATATTTTTGGTATTTTTTAAATATTGGTCTAGTTAAATCTCAAGGCTTTAATAAACTGGTTATTAAAGTCAAAATGCATGCTAATATATGTTTGTATGAATTTTTTTGTTGTATGAAAATACAATGTGATTTTTTTTTTATCTTTGAGAGACTTGGTCATATGCATAAAAATATTTTTTTTTTCTGTGTAATTGTTGATTAATTTAACAAGTGCACGAATCATAACAATTAATAAAATAATGAGTAAAGTATCGTCCCATGAGGATTTGTAAATTTACTACTAATTACCAAAGTCTTTTAAATTATGATCTACTTGAATAATAGAATGAGATAGTTTACGAAACAAAAATTAATGATTAAAGACAAACAATCAACTGATTAAATTTTATTAAATTCAATTCCATTGGTTTAGGATTTTTGACTTACTGTAACTATTCCTATGTGAACTTTCTCAATTGAATTAATTACTCCTAGTATTGATAATCAGGTTTTTTCTAATTTAAACATTAATCTCTCTCGAGTATCAATGAATTATTTCGACAAGCAAACTTCATATACTCTACGAAATTTCTGAACTTGTCTAAATTTATTAAATATCGTAAAATAATCTGGAAAAATTGCTAGAAATTCAAGAACAGTGCTGGGAAGCTTCCAAGTTGCAGGAACAGTGGCAGCGCATGGGTCTCATGCACCACCGCCATTGGCGGTGTGTGGAACAACTTTCTGTTACTGATGAAGACAAGAAATGGGTGGATCGCGACTACTTCTTCTCCCTTTTCTTCTTGTGTTAGCAGTGAGTTTTTTTTTTTGTTACCTACAAACAAAAGAAATCTCAAACATGCACAATTGATTTATTTCTTTTTTTTATAGATCCATTTCTCTCTATAGTTTTCTTTTGGGCTCTCTAATGGTTGTTGGAACACTCAACGATATGTGAGAAGGTATTAGAGGTAGTAACCAATTAGTCTGGTGTGGTAGTGGTCGTGCTTAGTAGTTGACAGTGAGGAACAAAAGTTTTTATAGGTATTTTGATGTGGGTTTTATTTGGGTTTAATGAGTTGATTTTGGCCAAAACAAAAATGGGAACAAAGTCTTATGATTTTGGGTTTAAATCTATAAGCAAGAGGAAATTGAGGTGCTCTGAGTGTGTTGTGGTGAAGTGTGGTTGTTGGTTTGGTTGGAGGATAAATTAGTGGGGATGCCGTTATTATCGTGGTCGATAATTAGTGGGTGGTTTTTGGTCGGGCGACGAGAGGGGGGTTGAGTGGTTTTAGGTTTTTCTGACTAGTGGATGTGGTGGCTAGCTTGGCAATATTAATGGTAGGTCTTGATAGGTCTATTTGTTTTCAAACAAAAAAAATAAAAGGGGCGGTTGATTTTGGGTTGTGTGGCTGGTGGTGAGGGCGTTCATGATGGTGTTGCTAGAGTGGGTTTTCGATGGCCATTTGGAGGGTGAGGTTGTGGTTATGGTGGTGGTCAGGACCTGCTCGTGGTGTCATGTGGCAGTAAGAGGGAGATGTTGTGGAGAAAGATTGAGGATGGCTGGAAATTCAAGGCCACAACTGATCTCGAAAGATTGAGGATGGCCGGAAATTCAAGGCTACACAACTAATCTCATTACTAGTATTGTTTGATGAGTGAATTATTTTGCACTTCTTTGGCTTGAGGAAAAGGGTCATGTGTTTGGTGTTGGTTTTAGTATTTGGGTGAGTGAGTTGTGAGTAGGAGAGGATGTGGGAACATTTTTTGCTTTTTTCTTTTTTTGTCTATTAGTTTTTTTGTAATGGCATCCCCTTAAAATCCTCTTCTAAATTTTTGCCTCCTTTTAGTGTGTGGTGCAAACACCTATTTATAGGTAAAAAGTTTGTTATTTTCAATTGTTTAGTCTGGAAGCAAACTTGGTGACCAAGTAACCCAAAAAATTGGTTCCTTTGTAAATTTTGATTTTTCATATTTTTTATTTTTTTGAAAAAGAACATCAAAGAAAACTCAAAAAATACGTTAACAACTGAACGCATTGAAAGTACAATTTTTTATTTTAAATTCTTTGGAAAAGACCCTAAAAATGACATAACTACGTCAAGAACATATTTTTTTTTTATGTTTTTATGTTGTTTTTTTGCTATTTTTGTTTTTTTTAATTCAAAAATAGGGTAAACAATTAAATAACAACAGTTGAGAATAATTCGGAGGCTTGACCTATTGGTTAGCCAACCTTGTCTATATATATATGTAGAGCAATATACAATAGTAGTGGTGAGGTTACAACACAAAAGTATGACTACAATATTTTCTATATAGTATTCTTACAATATTTCCTATATAGATACATTAATATGCCCTCTCAAGCTGAGGGTGGAAGATCAACTTGAAGCTTGAACTGAAAAGTAGTAAACAAAGCAGTAGGAAGCGGCTTAGTAAAAACATCTGCAAGTTGATCGTGAGAGGGGATAAAATGAATTTGAATCTCTTTCTTCGCAACCCTATCTCATACAAAATGATAGTCAATCTCAACATGTTTAGTGCGAGTATGAAATATAGGATTTGCAGATAAGTAAGTAAGCCTAGATTATCACACCAAATAGTAGGAGTAGAATTAGAAAGAATCTACAGATCTTTCAATAGATACTGAAGCTAGATAAGCTCAACAGTGCCATCAGCCAAGGCTTTATACTCAGCCTTGGTGGAGGAGCGAGCAACTGTGCGTTCCTTGCTAGATTTCCATGTAACTAGTGTGTGACCAAAGAAGACAAGATAACCACTCATAGACTTGTGATCACTAGTACTACACCTGCCAAATCCGTATCTGTAAAGCCATAAAGAGCAAAGGAGGAACTGCGAGTGATATATAAGCCATAGGTAGTCGTACCTCGTAGATAACACAGAATGCGTTTAATGGCATCCCATTGAGAATCGGTAAGAGCATGCATAAACTAACAGACTCTGTTAACAGCAAAGCAGATATCTGGTCTCGTAAAGGTGAGGTATTAAAAAGCACCTATAATTTGACAAAATAGTGTACGGTTAAAAAAACAAGGGATCTGGCAGTATGGTGACTTTAGAAGTAAAGATAGGAGTATCAACCGGTTTGCAAGAGGTCATACCCACTCGAGTAAGGATGTCAAGAATATACTTATGTTAGCATAACATCAGACCCATAGCAGTGGGCTGAACCTTAATGCCTAAAAAATAGTGAACGGTGCCTAAGTCACAAAGCTTGAACTCTAAATGCAGTAACTATATTAGGCGGTGAAGCATAGCAGAGTTGCTACCCGTAAGCAGAATGTCATCAACATAAACCAAAAGATATCAACACCAATAAACAAGATAAATAAGGTGTCAACCTTGGAAGCATGAAAGCCAATAGAAATTAGAAAATCACTCAGACGAGTGTATCATGCCCATGGAGGCTGTTTTAAACCATATAAAGACTTATGCAACCGACAGAAATGAGAGGGCAGAGCAGAGTTAACAAAACCTGGAGGTTGTCTCATGTACACCTCTTCGGCAAGAACACCATTGAGGAAGGCATTATGAATATCAAGTTGATGAATCTTCCAATTACACGAGACCGCAATGAAGAACACTAATCTCACTATCACGTGCTTAATAATTGAACTGAAGGTTTCAGAATAATCAATGCCTTCCTATTAAGCAAAGCCTCTAGCCACCAAATATGCCTTATACTGCTCAACACTGCCATCAACACGGCGTTTTATCCTACACACCACCAACATGTTATTAGAGTGTAAGGCCTAAATTTCGTCATGCATAGCACCATGCCATGCCTCATACTTGTCAACATTAGAGAATGTAAGGGGCTCACAAGTAGGAGAAGACAATACCCAACAGTTGGGTGCAACAGACGTTGTTAGAAGAGCAGTCTTCAGCAACCGAGGATGAAGAACCATTGGATGCTGACGAGTAGCAGATCGAGGGGTAGAAGGATCTGAACTGGGAAGCTGCTAAAGAAGATAAGATAAGAGATCAACAAAAAGTTGCAAACCTGCAGAAGAATCAAATGAAGGATTAGAGCTCACAACAACAGATGTAGGATAACTTGCTGCAGAATCAGAGGTGACTGCAGTGATAGACCTAGAAATATGCAACCCTGAAGGAGGTGAACTTGTTCTTGCATAATGATCATTAGAGAAACATGCAGTTAGTGACATAAGGGTAGGGCTAGGTGGCAGTGGTATCGTGGCAGATAGGGGTGTGGAACGGTGGGGCTATTTGGGTTGAGCTGCAAGTGTGGCAGAGCTGCTAGATGAGGCATTTGGTAGGTCAGCCGGGAGAAAGTTGTGGGAGGTGATCAAGGTGGGCAAGTGTGTGGGTTGTGAGGGAGTGGTTGGGGGTTGAGCTAGCTATTCAAAATCTGCAAAAAGAAACATATTTTCATGAAAACAAACATGACTGGAGACATATATGTTGAGAGGCAAAATCGAGACAACAATAACCAAGATGCGAGGAACTATAACGTAAGAACACACAAGGAGATGAATGAAAAATCCAATTTATGAACATGATGCGGACACAAAAACGGAAAACAAGGACACCTAAAAGTACATAGAAAATCATAATTAGAATTACGATTAAACAGACATTCAAAGGGAGACTGATTTTGAAGGACGAGAGTAGGCATGTGATTGATAAGATATACAGAAGATTCAAATGCATAATTCCAAAATTGTAATGGAGCACTACATTGGCCTAAGAGTGTACCATTTTTGATAATATGACGATGGCGACGCTCAACACTGTCATTTTGCTCATGTGTATGAGGACAGATTAACCTGTGATGAATACCAATAGTTTGAAAGAATTTGTTTAACTTATGATTTGAACATATTTAATTTTACAAGAAAACTGACACTCAACAAGCACTTAAAAATGTTGGAATATAAAAAACACATCAGATTTTGCAACAAGCGAAAAATACCATATGTATTTCGTATGCATATCAACAAAAATAACAAAGTAACGAAAACCATCAGAAAACATAGGAGCAAGGCCCCAAATATCACTAAATATTAAATCAATGGGAGTAGTAGTTTTGTGACTCGTAGGTCGCAATAACAGACGCAAAGTCTTGCAAAAAGGATAAGCTTAACATTGAATAAGTAAGCATCTAGAAGTACATATTATTTTATTTTTTAAAACTAACATATTGAAAATACAGGAAGTAGGATGACCCAATCGACAATGCCACAGATCAGCACTGGCAGAGATGCAAGGAGACCAATAAGCTTGAGGAATGGTGGTGGTAGAAGACTTAGAAAGAACATAGAGACCATCATTGCTCTGACCGAAAAGGAGCACTGCTTTACTGGTGAAATCCTTTGCATAAAATACAGAGGCATGAAATTCAAAATAAACATTATTATCACGATAAAATTTATGAACAGATAGTAATGGTTTGGTAATGTGAGGAACATGAAGAATGTTAGATAATGTAAAGGTGTGTTTAGGGGAACTTAACATGGTATGTCTAATATGGGATATGGATAGACCCTTACCATCACCAACATGCAAGTGATCATTACCAAGATAGGGTGCAGAATTGGTCAGATTCACAAGATCAGGCATAACGTGTTGGTTCACACCAGTGTACAAGAACCAAGTAGAGGCAAAAACCGAACCAAAAGTAAGATGGGTAGAGGGCTAATGACCACTATTGTGAAACTAATCACATTATGGGGCTGTGTGGCCAAAGAAGAAGCATAGTTGACACTTAACATTCTGCTCAAAAGACAGGTGAGGAGGCCACTGCCCTCCAGCAACAGGTCGTCTGGGCTACTACGAATGACTTTACTTCCTGTCCGTAGGAGTAGAGGAATGAGAGCCATGAAAATCAGACTTGTCATAGCTGTTGTACCTGTTACTGTTGGAGCGCCAGCTGCCGTGGGAACAACCTCTGTTACAACCAAAATTGGAGTTGTGCTGCTGTTGGGCAAGATGAGCAGAGGGCAGCAGAGATGGTGTGGGCAGTAGAGGTGGATTAGTAGCCAATAAGGGAAAAGAAGACTTAACTCATGAGTAAAAAGATGGTTGTGACGATCCGTGTATAACAACGGTTTTGTCTTGGTCACGAGACTAGTTACCAAGTCTTTAAACTCACCACGAAGACCACGAAATATATAAAGGTTAAAGTCTTCAAGAGAAAGGGGTCGGCCAGCAACAACCAATTCATCAAATAATGACTTGGCGTGTTATATGTATGTAGTAATTGAAGCATCTCCTTGCCGAAGATCTTGAAAAGACCCATAGAGTTGCATAATGTGAGAATTCGATAAAGAAGCGAGTGTTTTCTCAAGAGTGCGTTAAACACAAAAAGAAGTCTGACAATCTACCACAAGATGTAGGACGTCCATGGAGAGAGAGAGAGAGAAAAGAGCAACACGTTTAAAATAAGTTGATCCTATTGCTTCCAACGGATAAAAAAGGGGTTTATTGCCGAAGAAGAACCATCAGAACAGTCAGAAACATGAGAGGGAGGACACGACACTAAGCCATTGACAAAGTGGAAAATACATTGACCAATAAGATATGGCTTCATCTACATTCGCTAATAGAGATAGTTGGTGGTCGTAAGCTTTAATGAGACTACTTGATGAGTGTTAGACAACGCAACGATAGAAGGAGTTGTTGTCCCAGTAATGTGAAAAAAGACGACAAAAACATGGGAGCAGGAACCATGGTTCTTCTCTGTTGGTTTGGGCTACCATTAGTAGGAGAAGGAACCAGCGGCAGCAACTTCTAAATGGCTGGCTGGCTGGGTTATACCACTGGTTTAGTGGGGGATAAGGCGGCAACAGCAGCAGAATCCATTTAGAAGAAGGAGAGAGGAGGCCGGCTGCAGGGGGAGAGGGAGAGAGGAGTTCTGACAGCAGAAGGCTCTGATACCAAGTTGAGAATAATTGGGAGGCTTGACCTATTGGTTAGCCAACCTTGTCTATGTGTGTGTGTGTGTGTGTGTGTAGGGTAATATACAATAGTAATGGTAAAGTTACAACACAAGAGTATGACTATAATATTTTATATATAGTATGCGTACAATATTTCCTATATAGATATATTAATAGCAACAAGTGATATGATTATAAACCCTATAAAGATATCTTGTGATGTCCCTTAACTTGACACTAAAATACTCAATACATGGAATAAGTGCTAGGTCCAATAACCTCAAAAGAACTAAGTCAAGTAACACGGTTCATGTACTTGCTATAGGAAAACTCGGTTTATGATAATGCAAGATTTGACTACTTTTGTTTACTACTTGCCAAACTCCTTAAAAGATTCTATAAACTACGATTCATAACTTTAGTTATCCAAGGATGTAAAGCATTACTAAAATTCAACCAAGTCCCTAACTTCTCTTATCACTCCTCTTTTAGAAATGGCTCTATAAATTTGTTGACATCTGATTAAAGAGCATATAGTTCATTCATTCGAACCCGAGGGAAATTTCATTTAATCCTCCTTTAATATACTAAAATGAGAAAGAACAAAGGGTTTAAATGAAAAAATCACAAAATAATAATCCCAAAAATAATAAATTGATATGTCATTAATCAATTCAAGGGTCCACATACCCATTCCTATAATTTTATTGGTCATCGATATAAAATAAATATTCTTTCATGTCAAACAAATAAATTTGATACCCCGTAAAGCTAAGAAAAATCAATGAGATTACGAGTATATTAATTAAAAAAAGCTCTCTAATCAAGTTCTTACCAGTAAGCGAATGTAATATTGAAAGCAATTTTTATTCATTCAGCAGTAGTCTAAGAATAAAATATGTGCATTTCTTATAAGCAATGTTCAAAAGCTTAACAATTTAACTTAGTTTATTCTTCCATAATAAATCTAGATGAGAGTTACAGCAATCAAATTAATTCTTTTGCTTCTTACTCTACTCCCTAACAATAATTATGGATTGAAAGAAACTAGAAAGCACACATGTTATCTCAAAACAATTCAATAAGCTTGAATAAAAATCAATAGCATAATTCTAAACAAGGAAAAATAAATACTTGAATTTGAAAGAATTACAATGGTAACGTTACTTCTCACAACTTGCTAATGGAAATGGTGTCTATCCCTCTTGAATCAAATTCAAGAGTTTAGTACATAGTTGGTGGAAAATTGACAAAAGTAGAGAAGAAAGGAATGTTTTTTCGACCCTATTTCAGCTTTGTTCTGCTTTATTTATCCTCCTCTCTGGCTGCTGAATTTCTTCAGAATTATTCTCTAATTAGAAGTCTTCATGATACTTAATTCTTTTCTTCTTCTTTTTTTGTCCTTAAGGTTGGATAAATCTCTTAGAATTTGTGTGGAAAATTGACTCTGATACTGTCATAACTCTGTTGTAATTCCAACTTTGCTGCAACTTAGACTTTGTTTTCGACTTGGTTTCTTACAACATCTAACTATTCTAGCTATATTCTTTCATTCATGGCATGCTAGAGGCTTGATTTGAACCCTTCTTGGGTCTTAAGACCCACCATTTTTATGTCAGACTCTCAGCCGAAGTGGGATGCCTGACATTGTTAGTTTCCTCATCAGATCAAGAGACTCATCTCGTCCTTCAGATTAAGTCCAGATTTTAGCCTTCAAAAATTTTTTGTCAGACTTAGAGTCCTTCATAAAAGTGAATTTGGGCTTTTAAATCACTGGATTTCAATAATTGAAGCTCAAAATATTGTCGTTTAAATATCTAGTGTGAAGTATAGAATCCTACTACGAGTAAGATTCTAGCCCAAGTTTGTAGGCCTGATTAGAGGTCCAAAAGAGATTGGATTTTTGCCCCATAATAACTTACTGGAAAGCTTGACATGTGTACTTCAACTTAGATTAAGCCCACATTCTCATTTTTTAAATATAACTTGGTGAAAAACCAGTCACAAGAAGCTAGGTCCAAAACATAAAATGCAGAATTTCTTATCTTTAACAATTAATTCACAAAGTCTCTTAGGCATGCCAAACTCATAAAAATAACTTCCAATAAACTCAAATAAGGTCAAAATACATTAAAAAGCATAGTATAAAAGGAGTAAAAACTTATGTATATTTTGAACATATCAAATTCCCTCACACTTAGCTTTTGTATGTCCTCGGGCAAAATTTCAATTTTACTTTTCCAATGTAAAAATGTAATGCCATCAACAAACAACAATTAAACTCTCAAAACATCATAACATATCATGAATGAAATTCCAATCACTTTAAAATTATTTATCAAGTGTTTTTACTTCATAATATAACAACCAAATAGTAGACCTCACAAGAATAATTGCTCAATTCTCATGTGTTTGAAAAATTAGTGTTTCACTCCAATTCATTCCAATGAAAATAATCTACCATAAGCTTGCAAATCATCTCACTCTCCACCATTTAGATTACATGCATTTCACAAATCATAAGGTATTTCCAAGGGTTGTAATGTGGCTTGGTTCAAGGTAGGAAATCTTTGGTAAGGTAGTTTAAAAGCCATTGAAATCAATGAAACAAAATACCCTAAAACAAGTCATAGAATATTAAACACTCCCTCTAGCCATTTTGAAATTGGAAAAAATTAAAGCTACATTATCCTTCTTTGTTGTAGAATTGATTGTCCAACAGAATAAGATTTTGGTTTAAACCAAAAGATGATTTTTTACCTTTTTAAAACAACTTCAAACCTTCACAAGACCATTTTTTTTTCATTCTTCTACATATTGCATAGCCCCTCTTGAATTTAAAACACCCCCACATTTATTTCATATATTCCAATACTTATATAATGATGTATGATGCTCCATTAGTTCTATAGTTTGGGTGAGACACTATGTGGTTTATAGCTTGTAATGTGGGTTTATAAAAAAAAAAAAAAGTCCATCAACTCAAACGGGGTTCAAGGGAAAAATTTATCCAAAGGTGGGTTGCTAAGCTATATTAGGTACACAATAAAGAATGTCTTAATCATGTTCATGTATGCATGTAAAAGTATGGTCTTGATTAGAATCAAAGCAAGTTTTAGGGGAACAAAACCAATGGAAGAAAATCACATGAAAGGAAAATAGAGACTGATATGAATGTGCTGGTCATAAGGCTCAAAGTCTCATAGGCTTGTGTCTACTAAATCCAGTTACTTAATTCCTAAAGAGAATAGCTTGACTAAACAATCTTAAGAAACTAGATCATCATTCAATCATGTTATGATTTTTTTCAAACTCAACTAAAAAATTGTTAAAGACATTAACATTCCATTCATTGAAAAGCACCTCAAAAAAAAAAAATTTGGTCCAAAAAGGCTAAAATTTTAAAGCACATTAATTTCCCCACGCTTAATATGAACATCATCCTTAATGTTTGCAGTTAAACATTTTAAATAGAGAAGGGAAAATTGTCCTTTTTGTGCAATGTTGTCTATCTTTAACGTTGGGTATGTTCTTCGATGTGATCCATATTTTTACTTGAGGGAATAGAGTCGGGCTGAGAAAATATCAAATAAATAATACTAAATTGAAATAGAAAACAATCAAATGAACAAAACAAAAAAATCTTTATTGTTTGTGGTACTTTTGAGAGGTAACCGATATGGTGACATATGGGTTACCTCTCAAAAGTACCTTTCTTTATTGTTTTTGGCTAGACAACCCTTAATAGTTTTTCTTCACGGACTTCAGTTTGATCATTTACAATAATCATTGGCAGGGTTTCATCCTCTCCTAAGTACACACACTTTAAATGCTTGGGTAAAGACTTCAATTCCAGCTTCGGGTCTGTTCAACAAAACATAAAACCCTTTCAAAAGAATTTGATAGTTGTAAAGGAGATTTAACCAACATGTTTGGCATTTTAAGTAGTGAATGTAAAGACACAATTAATTCTTTCATGTCCCCATTCTTCTCCAGCCTTGCATCCCTACCTGTCTTGTTATGCTGTAATATGAAGTTCAACTTATCTTTCAAGAAATTATGTTCATAATCATCTTGAATAATGGGTTCAATTACATCAACATGAAAAACAGATTCCGAGTCTTCTGGATATTTCATAGGATAAAAAATATTAAATGTTACTATTTCTCCATCAAACTCAAAAGATAAAGAATTAAGATAATAATATTACTTCTCACAACTTGTTATTGGAGATGGTGTGTATCCCCTTGAACCAAATTTAGGAGTTTAGTTCATAGTTGGTGGAAAATTTACAAAAGCAGAGAAGAAAGGATTGTTTTTTCAACCATGTTTCAGCTATATTCTGCTTTATTTATCCTCCCTCTTGTTTGCCAAATTTCTTCAGGATTATTCTCTAATTAGAAGTCTTCATGATACTTAGTTTGTTCCTTCTTTATCTGGTCCTTAAGATTGGATAAATCTCTCAGAATTTGTGTAGAAAACTGACTCTACTGTTTTTATAACTCTGCTGTAATTCCAACTCTATTGCAACTTAGACTTTGTTTCTGACTTGGTTTCTTGCAATATCTGACCATTCCAACTATATTCTTTAATTCATGGCATGTTAGAGGCTTGATCTAAACCTTTCTTAGGTCCTAAGGTCTACCATTTTTATGTCAAACTCTTAGCCGAAGTGCGATGCTCGGCACCGTTAGTTTCCTCATCAGATGAGAAGACTCATCTCGTCCTTCAGATTACGTCCATATTTTGGTCTTCAAAACAATTTTATCAAACTTAGAGTCATTCATAAAAGTGAATTTAGGCTTTTGAATTGCCAGATTTTGATATTGAAAGCTCAAGATATTCTCATTTGAATATATAGTGTGAAAGCAGAGAATCCTGCTGCGAGTAGAATTCTGGGCCGAGTTTACAAGTCTGATTAGATGTCCAAATGAGATTGGAGTTTTACCCATAATACCTTCCTAGAAATATTGACATGTGTACTTCGACTTACAACAAGCCCACATTCTCATTTTGAAACTCTAACTTGGTGAAAAACCTGTCACAAGAAGCTGGGTCCAAAACATAAAATGTAAAATTTCTTATTTTTAGCAATTAATTCACAAAGTATCTTAGGCATGCCAAACTCATAAAAATAACTTCCAATAAACTCAAATAAGGTCAAAATACATTAAAAAGCATAGTGTAAAAGGAGTAAAAACATATGTATATTTTGCACTTATCAAACGTAAAAGTGCACAACCATAAATCTTCCAATGAATGGTCCTAACACTCAATGCATGAACCACATAAAGATACTAGGTATATTTAATAGTATAAAAAGTATCGTCATCCACACATACAATTAATGTCATGTCTTAAATGTTGGTTTTCACATATACAATTGTGTTCTATTTTATTTTTTTTTTCAGTTTTTGGGTTTGAAAGAGTAAAGAGAATGACATTTTGAAACGATGAGAAAGAAAATTATTGGTTTAATCACCTTTCGACAATAAAACTTGATTTTTTGGTGTCAATGAATTTTCATTTAACAAGATGGGTTCGATGGTGATGATTTTGAACTTTAATCTTGCTTGTTAAAGTAATTTGCGATAAAGAGAAAAAAATTTCCCCAAATTTGTTTTTTTTTTTGGATCTTTTTGGAGGTGTTTTTGGAATATTCTTTTTTGAATTTTAAAGGTTTTCTTAGGGTTTTTTTTTATTAAAATGGTTGAAAAATAAATTTTTGGACAAAACATCCATTATTTTTATGGGCTTTATATGTGATCCATGGCTTTTTATGGGCCAAGCACATGGGTAGGATCATCCCCTGATTTTTTTTATTTAATGTGTTTTTAACCTCTTAAAAACACACACACACACACACATCATTTTCATCTCTTGTTTGTTTCTTTAAAAAGTGTTTTTTATTTTACTTTAAAAAATAAAAAAATCTTCTTTTCATTATCAGTATTTAATGAAATCAGGGTTGCTTTTTATTTCAATCTCAGACACAACCCTTATTTTTATCTTTATTTTTTAAAATTTGTCGTTTGATGTAAAGAAACTTTTCATGCAACTAGTTGGCATATTATTAAATGGGTTGCATGACCTGAATCACGGGTTTGAAAAGTTAACTTCAGTTAGCTCAACCTTTTGTTTTGTAATTTACTATAAAACACATGTTGGAAGAGCAAGTCAAATGGCTAGTAGAAAACACTAAATCGTATGGTTATTTTACTGTAGCCAAAACATTTTTCTCCATCTCACATTTCATTGTGGACTCACGGTTCAAAAATTTCTATTTTTTTATTTTGGTCCTCAAACTTTTTTTTTCAGGCGATTACCTCTTTTTGAAGCCAAATTAAATAATAATGGATTCAAATATGTTGAACAAAGACCGGATTGAAAGAATGAGGACGAGAGAGAAAAAAAAAGTGAAAATTGGTGGTCCTTTCAAAATTTAGTCAAAAAGTACACTTTGGTCCTCATAATTTTCAAATTATAAACTTTCAATCAACATATTTTTTTTACAATTCCATTTTGGCCCAAAACTTTATTTTTACTATTTTTTTCAGTCTTTGTATGAGAGAGGAGAAAGAAAGTGGTCAAATTCTTGTAGTAGAGAGAGAAAGTTTTAGTTTATACTATTTTAACCACACAAAAAAATCGATTTTAATACCAATTGCTTACACTCAATGAAGGGAGTATATCCTAGATTTTTTTTTATCTTAACTTTGATGAAGATGTTAAATCTGAGCTTTAGAATTTTTTTATTTCGAATTGATTTTAAGTTTTTTGGTGTATTTTTGGGTTTTTAGGCCATTTATAGGTTTATAAAGGTGTTGAGGGCATTATATAGGTGTTTTAGGTCAAAATGAATTGAAAATGGGTTTTTATATCAAAACATCATCGACCCTGATTTTCCGACCACTATAGTGGCAGGAATCTAGAGTAAAGTAGATGAAGCATTATTTGCTTTAGTAGGTGACTTCTTGCCTGCTTAGTTTTTTTTTTTTTCAAAAAACACTAGGGTTGCCCATCCCTTAATTAACAAATTAAAAAAAAAATTAGCCCAAGCGCATAAGCGTAGGCTAAAAAATGCATGCCCCTAGGCCTTTTTTTAATTTTAATAAATTTTTAACAAAGTTTTATAATGATTTTTGATATAATATGATTTACTTTCTACTTATTTTATAGGTAACATTTTGATACGATCCAGATAAGGTCAAATTCGAATTCTGACGTAAAATGTGCAACTATCCAGTTTTACAACAACAGTCATAATTCTCAATCCGACCGTTGGATTGCATTGAAATTTTACGTGAAATCTCCTAACATGTTTTCCTACCTTGGGTTAAAATATTAGGTCAATCAGAGTTCGGGAATGCATCTCAATACGGGTCAACAAAGACTGTACGAATTTTGTTATTTACTTCCTTTTGACTTGTGGACTTCTTATTTGGCTATGATTATTTTCCTAAAAAGATGTGGCAGCTTATTTTGGAAATCTACTAATTCTATAAAGATCTTTAATGGGCTGCAATATAGTTTCCAAGTGTGGCAAGAATTCATAATTATTTCAGAATCTTTTTCTTATAAGGATTCCTTATTCATCCTAGCTATAAAAAAAAAAAGACTTCAAAATAAATTCTACCTTCAGATCAGATTTCCTAGTCTATCTGGGACTTCTAAAGGGCAACAAATCTAATCCTATCATATTTAGGATATTAAATTCATATTTATTATTGTTATTATTATTTTCTTTTTAGTTTAGGGTTTATTTATATTATTTGGGTTTAATTGTAAGTGGGCATCATATAAGTCCACATAAAGGTCCATTAGGGTTTATTTTAGTTTGGAGTCACTATAAATAAGGACATAATCAGACATGTAAAGTTAGATAATTCAGATTAATAAAACTTCTTATTTGCAGCACTTTGTGTGTGTATTGGTGAGATAATCTCCTTTCCATGGTTCTCTAAAGAACTGAAAAACGACTTATCGAAGAACAACTATTTTCGTGGCGTCATTCTTATACTTCTCGTTCCCGAATCAATATTCGTTGGGTGAGGGTTTTCCGTTTCCGATAGTGCTGGTGTCTAGGTACAAATTATCTTTGTGTCACACTCCTATCAAACTTGATTTACTTGGCTTTCCGGGAATTGGTGTCTTTGCGTGTGAGTTACATGACTACGTGATCACGAGGTTTGCATCATATTTTATTATTATTTTTTATGTTAGGAGAGATTCTTTATTTTTTGCCTCACTTAAATTTATTTCCCTTTAATTTTACTCAATTGCTCTTCTATGCATATTTTATTATTATTATTTAATTAAATAAAACATTTATTCCAATAACAAAATATTACTAGATACAAAAAGTCAATACAATCAAGTTTATTGCCCAAGTTTCGAGATTAGATGTTCAGAGCCACATCTATCTCTCAACTTTTCAATTTATTTTTTGGTTAAATATCACTAATTTTTTACTTGATTTTAACATAAAATTATATTATTTTTTAATATGTGTAGCCTTACATAGTATGTTTTTCTTTGATTTTATTCTAAGAAACAAAGATATTAGACAAAACTGGATACATGACCCATGTGGTGAGATCAAATATCTTGAACTACATCTAACTCTATTTTTTTTTAGTTTAGTCTATAGTTATCGTTGATGATTTTTTAAAAAAGTTTTAATGGCGCAGATAATTATTTGATTAAATAAAGAATTTATTCAAACAAATAAACACAACTAGGTACATGACCCTTGTTATGAGACCAAATATCTTGATCTATATTTTTCTCTTGACTTTTCTATCAAGTTTTGGGGGGGGGGGGGTTTGGGGGGGTTTATGAGAAAATTGTCACATAAGACTTATTTATTTCTGTGCATTTAGTAAAACTTTTACAACAAATTAACGAGGAACAACCTTCAATATTCAAAACAAATATTAAAATTAAAATATTTTTAATTTAATCCAACAATAAAATAAAAAATTATACATTCTTTCCAACCACAAGATACAAAATAATTATCAATAACAAGACA
>Ga0325403_1002641_pt1 | contig 15991 bp, 9 predicted proteins | sample PopdelMetagenome_19_FD_205665 | JGI IMG/M metagenome (GOLD analysis project Ga0325403, IMG submission 205665) | Populus deltoides microbial communities from Bellville, Georgia, United States - Xylem-PdKOR-R4 | ecosystem: Host-associated > Plants > Phyllosphere > Stem > Wood/Secondary xylem...
CTCTCCTTCTTTGTGTTTTTTAAAGCCTTCTTCAACCTCCCTCTAGCCCCCCAACCTTTCTTATATCTTATGCCTCTCCAAATCCTTCATCGATCTTAAGCCCACCCCTCGTTTCCTCACCCAAAAGCTCGACCTATATATGATCATCCTCCATATCTTTCCACGACTGACTTTCTTTAAGTTTTGATTTTGTCTTGAGTAGTATCCTTTTCCCCAAACACGTTGAATGCACACAGAAAAATAAAAAAAAGCAATAGTAAGCAACGGTTGTAGGGTTTTGAGAGAAGAAATAAGGGTTTTTTCAAAATAATATTTTTTTTACCTTGAATTACGATAGCAAATCGGAAGACTTTCTATTTTTTTTTCATTTTTTATGATTTGAATTTCAAATGAAATTCAAATCAATACCCTCAAAAAAAAAAAATTGAGACAGGAATTGATTTGCCAAATAACCTGTTATTTAATTTGTCAAATCAATGTGTATGAGTTTAAGAAAAGCTTTCCAATTAAAATTTCTATCTTGTCCCATTGCGGCAAGGAGACATATAAATTAAAGCATTACTATTTAAATATTTATTTATTTTATTATTCTAATGAGTAACTGAATAATAAAATAAAATTACTAAAATAAAATTTGAATCCATACCATTAGGATTAACAATCGTTAAAGAATCATTACAATCCAATAACTTAAGCGGTAGGTAAGATCCAAGATATAATTTATATTATTCTCTAACACATCCTCTTAAGTGAAAGTTTTTTAGATTTGAAACTTGCTCTTTGGACTTGAAATTTGCACAGACTTATATTATCTTGTGCTTAATTTTTATCAAATAAATAGAAATTGTGAGATTCGAACTCATGACCGCTTGTTTATCAAGACTCTAATACCATATTAAAAAATATCTTAATCCAATAATATTTAAATTGAAAAACATGAAAGGTTCAACAATGTAAAAATTGATTTAGTTTAATATGTAATTCTAGATATTTCATACTTTTCACATTAGAAGTAATTAATTTTTAAAAAAACATATATGAATTCATGATGGTACGTAACTTAATTAATTTCTTTTCTCTAAGCAATAATCATATTGTTGTTCTATGTGCAAAATCTAAAAATTTATTTTCTCTCAATAATAGAGAGAAGTAGGGATAAAGTTTTTTAGCCTGATCTTTTTTTTTTTTTTGAAGTTGTGACTTGATGATAATTACAAGCATATATTTACAGACAGGTCAAGATCCATATCATTATAAGAGTCCATGATTATCTTTCCGTTGATGATAGCGTTTTCAAGCAGTAAAAGTCTTCAACTCCTTATTATTTTAAATAAAATAATTGTTTTCTGTGCATACATACATACATACATATAATTTAAAATAAAATCTTGTTATCTGTTTGAGTCATCTAATAACTCTTTCAAGTAGATATTTCCTACACCTGATCGTTTCTAATTATTGGCAGCAGTGAAGCGCTTTGAAAAGGAACTCTTTAATCTATTGAATCTTGGATAGAGTTGACATGTTTGTAGTGGCGAAGGCCACACACCCATTTGGGGTTAGAAAATGAGGTGAGTTACGACTTTGAGAGGAAAAGTGCTGGCTATTGATTAGCATGGCTTCTAATTCTCTAAATTAATACCATAAATGCCTCTTTTTCATACATCAATAACTCTTAAGAAAAGACACATACTTGTACAAGACTTGTCTTATTTGGTCATCCCAATCTAACCAAAATCATGCACTCGAGTCACAAGTGGAGCATCCCAGCAAAGACAGATTAAGCACAGAGATGTTTTCCACTCAAGTAAAGAGTATCATGGACTTCTGCAAGTGCAAGAATTATTCAATTAATTCCAGTTGTGTGTGTACGCATTACATTCGATTCGGCTTTCATGTAATACAAGCATGACTAGCATTAGATTGTCACTTCACTTGCTACTGTCGTTTCAGAAATTCTAACTACGCAACAATGGCTACAAAGTTCCTTCACCCCCTCCTCTTCAATGGGCTCAGAGCTCGCCCATGCACGTCTAGTTGCTGTAGTGTCAAAAATAAGGGCCGTGGACATTATACGTGACAATTCCCCAGCCTTCCTATAGCCTGCCAGGAAAAATAATCGAGTCCCAATTGGTGCCATAGTGAGGTATATTCGTTGGGTTGGTGGCCAATTTTCATTGTTGTCATCTGAAGATGAAATTGGTGAGTTGAGAGTTTGCAAATGGGATCCATCAACAACATTCCATATATTGAGCTTCCCATCATAGGCTTCAATGTAACCTTTCCATGCTTTGAAGCAATCACCGGAGCTAAACAGACTCCCGTCAACTTCCACAATTTGATTAGGAGGCACATCTAATTGCCACATTCCTGCCACTAGATCCCACTTTCCTGTTCGTGGATCGTACACTTCAGCGGAGCTCCTTTCGGTTAGAAACGGCACCGTCTTATCGGAGTCCCTTCTCATGGCAAACCCCCCTACCACATGGATTTTACCTCGCCATGTCACACCTACACTTTTGTACCTCAATGTGCTCATAGTCGGCAGAGGGCTCCACGCATTAAGGGTTGGATCATATACCTCGGCACAAGAAATTCCCCTTCTACTTGCCAAACTGGACTTGCCTCCTGCCACGTAAATTTTATTCTCGCATATAGCACAAGCAAAATCGTACCGTGGCTCGCCTAAGGGTGCACTTTGAGACCATTGGTTAGAACAAACATTGTAGCGAAGAACCGATGGTAGCACCTCAACACCGACGTCGATAAATTCGTCAGACTCATCGATACTGTTAGGAGCTTGCACCCTGCGACATAACAATCCTCCAATTATGTAAATTGAATCGCCTAATGTAACCATTGCAAAACCTTTCAAGACATGGTTTTCAATCAGGTTAGGAACTGAGCTAACATAACTCCATGTGTTATTTGATGGATTGTAACATTCTATCCAATTGGAAACATTCTTGTGGCAGAATGAGGCATAGACCCTATAGCTAGAAGGCGAAGATTCCGGCGATGAAGGTGGTGTTGTTGTTTGGGGAGGAGAAGGAAGTGAACCCATTGAAGAACTGGCAAAGATGAGGTGGTAGTTCTAGTATGGTTCCTATATGATTTTAATTGATCTTAGGTGAAATGGGAATTATTATGTAGACAAAAAAGGAACATATAAAGAAACCAGCGGAGAACACAACAAAGGGGTTGTTGCATCGACTAAGGATTATACATAGAGGGTAGCTAATGTTAAGAATGGAGCAAAATTCTATGACTATACCTAGTGATGACCAAAAAATCAAGGCCCGATTTGGTGTGAGGGAACAATTTGGTGGGTCATTGTCTCTTGCTTTGTCATATTTGGATTACGAGAAAGGTTTTTCTGAGAAATCGAAGCAAAAATATAGGGAGAACACAATCGTGGAACTTGAAAAAATCCTAGCTGAATTAATGACCCTATATATGTTCTTTCAAAAGGCAGCACTAGCATTCTGTGTACTCATCTTCGGCCATGGTCGATATTGAGATTATGAGAGTTTTTTGCGATGTGGTTGAACTTCAGTTTTGTAATTTTTTGAATTTTTTTAAATTAATTTTTTAACAAATTATTTTAATATAATGATATAAAAATAAATCTTAATATCTTTTCTTATGCCAATAGAAAAGGAACAAAGAGGCAATACCTTGGACTTGGGATTGTAGAGCTTCGCAATGCCAAGTTCTTCCCTTAATTTTTTTTATTTTTTTTTGTCTCTGTTATCAACTTAGATCTAACTAGCTAATCATCTGTACATGTGATAAATATTCACAGCTATTTTTGTAATCCATGTTGTTTTGAAGTGTGACTGAACTTTTATATCAAAATTTTGCAAAATAATTATATTTAATAATTTAACCAATGAAGTTAGCTAACATACATCATCCCAAATTCAATAAATTAACAAAATATAAAAAGTGTGTGGCTTTTTTTACTGCATTTTTTTTTATTATTCATTCTTAATAGTGAAATTTTTGAAACATTTTAATTTTGTCCTTAAACTCTTTTTATTTTTTTTTGCACAATTAAACATGTAGCTCAAATTGGAGCAGGTTTTTTTTTTTTATGAGGGTTGAATTGAAAGAAAGAGGGATTAAGTGAAAAACACGGCTAATATAGGTGGCGGCTCTGCAATTTATTTAAAAAATTTATCTTAGTTCTTTTTCAGTGGTGATGAGAAGGGGGTCCCTAGATTCCATCCGAGAGGGAGAATGTTATCGTTAACGACGATTTTCGTAACTAGAATGGTTGATTTTTACGTCAAATGATTTTGTATGATGAAGGGAGTTAAGATTAGATTGATTGTGGGTTTTGGGGCGGTTTTTTAAGGTCATGAGTTGGTTAAACAAGATTTTAATGGTATTTCGTAAGTGTTTTGGATCAAAAATGGGTTCAACATAGTTTTTTTTTGTTAGAAAAACAAGAGCATTGTTTTTTCGATCATCACGATGGTCAGATTCAGGGCAATTATAAATGAAGCGTTATCTATTTTGTTTTTTAAATAATGGCTACCCTGTTAACTTTAGAAAAAAAAAATGTCTAGGTGCATGGGTCTAGGCTTGCAAGCCCGCGTGCATGGGCCAGCCTTTGTAGGCCAAGTACTAGGCTAGGCTTACCAAGCCCACAACACCTAGCCTCATTCTTTTTTTTAATTAATATTTTGTATATTTGTTTTAAAAAATAATTTCTGCATTTATGTTTTGATTAATACCCCTGATTTGTTTGGCTTATTTAGCCTTTTTGAAATAGCAATTATTTTTTTAATTATATTGAGTGTATTTAACTTTTTTATGAGGTTGGTGTGATTCATTTATATTTTTTTTATATTTTATATAAATTAAGTTTATTTTTAAAAATAAATAACATTTATTTTTTTACAATATTTTTAATTTGTACAGCCCTGCATAGAATTTTATTTATTTATTTTATTCAATAAATTTTATATGCATGCCAATTTCTATTACAAATTGATTTTTATAAATGTATTCATTAAACACAACTGAGTAAATAATCTTCATTGCAACATTAAATATCTTTATTTACATTTGTCACTTAATTTTTCCAATTACATTTTTATTTATTGTTGATAGATTTTTTTAATTTATTTACAAAATAGTTTGTAATTAATGTATTTAGTTGCGTTCATAAGTTTTTTTATTTGCATTTACTATTTTTTATTTAAAACAACGCGTTGAAAAATTCTACATGTTCAAACTTTTTTTTATCAAGTGTTGATATTTTCAATTTGATCCTTATTCTTTTGATTTCTTATTATTTATGTTGACCATTTTATAAAAGTTTTATTGTTTTTAATTTCACTGTTCAATCCAAGTTGATTGTGTGTTGGTTTTTTTTTTGTTTTTATTCTTTTGATTTTTTTTCTTTTATTAATGTTTTTATTCTTTTCAATTAAACTTTGAAATTGAAAATTTATTTTTGCCCTTTGATTTATTTTTTCTTTCAATTTTAACTCTCATTCTTTTAATTAATTTTTTTTAAAAAAATTTAAGTCATCCTTAACCGTTTCATTTCTTATGGATTACGCTTTATAATTATTTTATATATAGTGCTTCTGGCATGATAACTCAAGTCATGAATTTAAAAAGTTACAAGGATTGATATCTTTTTTTCTTTTTATTTTCTTTTTTGATATCGTTGTTACACATTGTTTTTTTTAAAAAATTTTATGGTTATTTTTAATTTTTTTTCTACTGAATTATCTCAACTTCATAACCTAGAAAGTAGATTTGTTAAGTTAATCTGGACTCACTCGTCCCTTAATTTCTAGATTAAATATCTATCATGGTGGCTCCCGTCAGTTTTTTTATCTTATTTTATTATTTTATGTTTAATTTACCAAGTATTTTTGTATTTTGTTCTCATGTTATCATAATGACTTTTATACACACACACTCACTCGAGTAATGTGTACTGCAACGTAACGCAAGCACACGTCTACTAATCAAGAAAGCATGTCAAAATTTTGATTTGAAATGATCATTCTTGTAATGAAAAACCCTATGTTTTAAACTCTTGAATGCTAATGTAGAAGTGGTCCAAAGGAAGACACATGGAGAAATATATATATTATATACATGCAGGCATGTACCCATGTATCCACAGTGAAAAGGCACCAAAAAAAAGGAATAGGGAGCAAATCCAAATGAGATACTACCGCATGATACTAGAAATCTCGAATCTCACACTCTTGCTCTCACTAGGCCAACACAAATTCGGCTCTAGGCATTAGGTCTGATTATCAAGAAATGACCCTTTTTACTCGTGTTTATCAAGTAGTTAGTTTTATAATAAGATGTTATCTTCTGGGATCGCATCTTTATCTTCTCTCTACCTTTGTACAATATTCAAGGGCGGCAATAGAGCATGTGATCATAAAATATAAAAAGTTGTTTTGAGCAGTTTCTGTGAAAACGGGATGCCTCTTCTCTTGTAACTTGTGTTCTGTCTTTGATCGCAAGAAATTCTGCTTATTTTTGTTTTCCTTCATAGAGAGGGCACATAATGAAGCATAGATGTCGGATTCATTTCGATGATTGATTAAAAAAATCTGATTATCGAGCTTACTTGCAAGTCAATTATTTTTATGAAAACAATGCTATTTTAATAGAATATACAGTTAAAAAAATTGATATTGTAGAATCTATGTCATGAAGATGTTTGATATTGAAGGGATGATGGAGTTTGATAATGTGGCATGCATCACAGCATACGTGAATGAACTACAATAATTGTACATAGTGGACTTGCAGAGAGTGAGCTTCGAAAACGAGTTATGCTGAGCTCCAAACGTTCAACACAAGAAAGGGTCAAATGTACGAACGATGCCAGAAACGAGAATATAAGGTTGTAGCAGTGGAGGAAGAATCTGTAAAGGCACATGAACAAGCACTATCAAAATGGGAATGAGAACAAACTCTGCGTGGAAATATTGTGAGATCCAGCTAATAGCCTCGAGAGAGTCTTGACAAATGGACTGACAAAAGGGATTGTGTCGAATCTTAGGTGGTAGATTGATCTGGGCCTGTTATGCTATCTATTGCAGGCTACCAGTACCATATGGCCAAGCCTCAGGATAAGATGGGCCCACTTCAAGAGTAGAGCCCATGTAACCCACATCAAAATAGACAAGGGGAGAGATAAAATGGTGTGGAGGGTCGAGAGGGAGTTTCCAATGTTTAACACAAGCTTTGCTTTGGAGGCACAGAATGACAACTCATCTGGAAATGGGTCCACAAGCTCCATTGGTAGGCTAGGGTAGGAGTTTGGACCGAAGCACAGAAGGCAAGAGAAAGGGCACTGAGGCACTCGGGCCCTGGCTAAATGATAGAAGGGAACTATAGAGTGAGACAAAAGGGAATTTAATGAGAATATGAAAAGGCAGAGAGACTTTGGAGAAGAAAACAAATGGATAGAAGGTAGAAATCCAGGAGGCAATCAGCAGAACCACCTTCTTCCCACATTGTCTTGTATTACAGACAAAGCACTTGGGAGGATAAAAAAAAAGATGGGATTGAGTTGTAGGATCATTGGAGACCTCCATTGCCCACTTTTTCTAGCACGGTCAGCTGAACTTTTTAGAAATTTTGAATTTTTATTCTTTTAAATTATTTTTTTAGTGTTCTTAAAAGGTTTTAATATACTAATATCAAAATTAATTTTTAAAACATAAAAAATATATTATTTTAATATATTATCAAGCGAAATACACTTTAAAAAGTAATTTTTGTCACTATTTTAAATACCACCATATCGTATAGATACCAATAACTTAGATGTTAGGGTTGGGATTGATTTTTAATTCCAAATATCATCAATATAAATAAGAACTTTTCAAATACATGTAACAACCTTCAATGATCACAGTCTATAAAGTTATTAATAGTTAAGAAGGTTATTTATTTCTAAAAAATTTATGGGTTAAATTCTTTTGAATGTATCTATAATGAATGTATTTTTAAAATTATTCTTAAAAAAATAGTTTTGATTGACGTACAAACTAGTCCGAAAATACATTATAATTAAAATTAAAAAAAATTATTTTAGTAAAGTAAGATATGCGATCGAAATTGATAATTTTTATAATACAATGAACCAAATTACAAGATGAATAGTAATGTATAATTAAGAACCGAAAGCTGAATTTTGAAACACAAAAAGATATTTGATGAATACAAAAATAAAAACATGGAATAATTGATTTCTCTTTTAAATCTCAAAATTAAATCAGAATCTTTATTCAAATAAAAAAAAATCTCATCTAAGAATCAAACCAGCTAGCTAGTTGAAACAGTTTGGAACATAATTATTGAGTACTTTATTGAGCAGTTAATTGCAATCTTTGTTTGTTAGAGCTTGGTCTAGTTACTGGCCAGTGTCCATTAACCCAGTAGCCCTTGCCATAGCTAGCTGACTCTTCTTCCTTCATAGGGTAAAAATAGTATTACACTACCAAAAAAAAAAAGTAGAACACAATGTGGACAAAGGAATTCATCAAGAAGTGCCAAGGCGCGCGCACACAGCACACATTTGGTATAACAATACAGCTGCTGCTACAACAATAGCAACAGTATGATAGTGATAGGACCATAGAGATGGAGAGAGGCTCTCTGCCCACTGCAACCTTCACTTTTCCCTCTCTCTCTCTCTCTCTCTCTCTTATAGCAGAGGATGGAATTTGAGCATCCCAATATGATGCAAAAGAGAGCACATGGCTGTGGATACTGCATCTGAACCTGTAGCGGCTTCTTTGAAAGACCCAAAAGATTTGCTTTTTTTTGTTTTTTGTTTTTCCTCCAGTCATTCATTCTTTTACATCTTACTTCGAAAGTTTCCCTTTTTAAGTTTGTTGTCATTCTCTTTTCCCACTCTTCTAAACACTTTTCCAAGTTTTCTTGTTTCTTCTCTCTTTATAAAGCCAAGAGATACTTGCTAGCCAACTTCCTAGTTCCTTTTGTTTCCCCTTCAAGATTTTCGGTTATTGGGTTATTGGTTTTCTTTCTGATAATTGAAGTTGAGAATTGAGACTCTCTGCTTGTTGGTTGACATGGGCTTGATTGGAAGCCTTGGATGTGTGAATAGATACAGCAAGAAGCAATGCATGACCCTTTTCTGGAGGCTCAGGGCAGCAGTGAGGAAGGCTGTGAAAAGGAATGGTGGGAAGAAGCAATTCCAGTTCCAGTATGATCCTTCAAGTTATGCTCTCAATTTTGATGATGGCTGTTGCAATTTGGGTGCAAGTGGATATGCAGTCAAACATGGTAATAACACCATTCAGGATAGCAAAGAAATGCTGTGGGTTTACGTTCTGTGGGTAGAACCTTGAAGAGTGGTACTTGGGGGCAGGGTGGTGTTGGTTTATTTTATTTATTTCAGTTTGTTCTCTAGATTTCATTTAATCAGCGGCTTTCAAGAAGTTGTGTAGAAAAGCAGCAGTTTCTTAGCTTTCCTTAAAATATATATTTTAATCTTATTTCAGTTTGGTATTTTCTCTGCTCTCTGCCTCTCCCCTTTTGTTCGTTTGCTTTAAATTTTTTGTCTTCGCTGTCTGGTCTTCAGCAGTTGGGCTGCTGAATAGCAGAAAGCATCATTCCAGTAGATGCCCTGCTAGTCATTTATCCCGGAGAACAAGCCAGGCAAGGGGTAATGCGTCATGGCCTTGAATTTATTGTGTAAGATAGTGGGGGGGTTGGGAATGGATTGATTTGCTTATATAAGGAGGCCATAAAGTGAAAACGTCCCTCAATGAAAGCGGGGATTTCTGCCTAGCCGTAGGTGTTTGTGAAGAGGACAACATTTTCAAAGTTTGGTCATAGCCTTGAAATTACTTATGCCATTATGATTTTGGATATGATGCCATAATCCACAACTTTAAGGAAGGCAAATCGTGTAAACATATCTACTGTGCAAGGATTTAGAAAGAGGAGAATGAACAACGAACAAATTGTAAAACAGTAGCATCCAACAGATCACTGACTGCCTAAAGTCATTGTAATAGAAGCACGGACATTTTGTCCTTCCATCATCCAGTTTCTGCATGTGCAATCTTGACCAAGCGAAATCTTCCACGAGAACTTGCGAGCAGCTCAAACTGCAGGGTCTTCGAGCATGGCAGTAGATAAATTCTTTATTCGAGGATATGCAGCTTTCTCATCAAGTTGGTTCTGAGCCCATAGCAACATTTTTAACAAGCTTGGAAGCTTTGGATCTGTGATTATGTCAATTCATTAAAAAAAAAACAGAACAGCATAATTAATTCTTCTTATAATAAAGATAGTGCAAGATAATCAACTCAAGTACACAAGCACAGTAAAGCAAACAGAGAAAGGAGAGGACAAAGAACAGTATCCAAAATATGAGCTTGCATCTCATCGCTTAGTCATTATCTCGTTAAGAATTCAGCAAATGTTGTAAAAGAAAATAAACGTGTCTAACTCACAGCAAATGATGTGACCTAAAGGAATAAAATTTGCAGATGCCCTTTAGATGCAAGCTCTTGCCCTTCCCAATATTCCGTGTAATCCCCTCCAAAGGAAAGAACAAAATAGCCACATTTTACGTGAGAACCAATGATGTACAAGGCTTTTAGTGCTACTGAGAAGATCAAGCACAATTTATGTGGGTCCTTAAATCAGCAATGTCCAAATGGTATACCCAAAAATAAAAGGTTCTTTCTGACATAAAGGATGTTGTTACAGTGACTGAAGCCCATTTTACACCATTATCTAATTGACATGCCTGGGAGGTGAGCATCTCTTTACACAACATAAAGAGTGGAAGCTTGTGTATGATGTTTGTGATGAATGGTAGTGGGTGTCCAGAAGACGTCAAGAATAATAATTGATTGGGTTGCCATGACATAGCTGGTAGCATGGCAATGAAAATGTACAATACAAAGGTGCTTGATTTCTTCTTCTCTTTTTTTTTTTCTTTTGGGACATAAGAACCAAATAAAAACAAAGAGAAGCAGACATCACCCAAGCACACAGGAACATTTATTTCTATTAACACAAACACGCTACATATAAAAAAAATAAAAAAAGAAAAGAAAAGAAATAGACATCCGCAAACCTTTTTCATGACTCTGGCTTGTAAGGATAGCTGCATTCACCTCACTTGCTGTCTTAAGGCGTTGTGAAATATCCAAAAGATCTCCAACAGGGCAGTTAGAAACATCTTCAAAAGCCAGCAGCGCAATAGTCCTCTCCAGTTCTTCTAAAAAGCTATGCTGCAGAAATTTTCAACTTTCTCAGGTCATTTATTATCATGAAAGTGGTCATGTGAATGTGTCCCACTAAGACAGTATTTATCTTCAAGGTGAATATCATTATTAGTTTCAATAATTATGCAACCAGTTTAATCATTGAAGTTCAACCAAATTGAGAAGAAAAACAAAGCCAGAAGGAACTGCAGATGATATCAAATGCTATGCAAGTAAACATGACAAAATTATGAGGAACTCAGAATTACATCTTCTTCTCCCCTTGGAGCAAGTTCCTCCTGAGCAAACTGCAAAGCCTCATTTACTTTGCCATTGCGAATCAGTTCTATCAATCTCTGTTGCTGGAGATGGAAAAACAGTTGCGGATTTGTATCCAGTATCTGCAAGCAAAATTTTCACATGAGGAAAATCTAGATAGAAAAAAGGCCATAATCTATATGGTTGTGTCATACATGCATGCATGTATATACATATATGTGCGTGTATGTTTCTGCATAGAACAAGCAATGATGACTTAAAGAACAGCCCTCTATGTTTCTGCATAGAACAAGCAATGATGACTTAAAGAACAGCCCTCTATGAAAGAATTTATGTTTCTGAAATTCCACAACCGCCATTAAAGATGAGGTTTCCATATTCTAGCTTTCTTAATCACTTTCCTGTGATTTTCAGTAGTACACACTAAACAGGCAATATGACAATGTCATGTATAAGAACATCACATGACTTTCTCATGGCTAGACTAAAATGGGTTGCATGATAAGGCATGCAAAATGATAATATATAATCCTGCAGTTTATTCATTTGCTTCCTTGAAACATTCATTGCTTATAAGCATTCAGCCCATAAGAATATCATTGACATAACAGCTGTATAGTTTAAGCCATATTTCATTCAAAACTATAAAATCAGTAGGACATGGGAGTTAAACTATGACCTGTTACTAAGACCAAAGCATTAATTTTGCCACGATGATGAAATAATTAAATGGTCATAGAAAGTTGAAGGTCTCCTACAGCTCAGTGCAATTGTATGGCCGTTGGCAAAGTTAAAGATGCTACAACCAACATAATCATAGATGACTGCCTAACATGCTTCTTGAACCTATTGGAAAAGAGAGAGTTTCAGATAACACATCCATGAATATGATAAGAAACTCCCGAAGTCCCTAAACAATGAAAAGCTAAAATTTCAAGAAAAAAAATTAATCAAACAACCAATATAATCACATGGTCCTAACAAACTATGATAGGGATAATAATATGTGAATAAATGACCCACAAGTCACCTTCACAAAGATTGTAGCAACATAGTAAAGCATCGCACCTCAGGATTTAAATCATTCACTTTCTCAATCGCATCCTCAACATTTCCACACTGCACAGCCTTCTTAGCAGCCATTCGATCTGTAATAGTTGCAAGATCTATATCTGCTATTTCTCAATAAGAAAAAAAAAAAAACTACATATCATGCCACCAAAGCACAAAAACCAAACATAAGAGACTGTTTGGGAACGCGGTTTCAACCGCGCTCCCTCAAATTTCAATTTTTTTTTTTTTTTGCTAAAAATTATTATTTTTTATGTTTTCTAATCGTTTTAATGTGCTGATCTCAAAAATAATTTTTAAAAAATGAAAAAATTTCATTTTGATGCATTTCTAAGCGAAAAGCACTTTGAACCACAACCGCTACCACAATCCCAAGCATGCCCTTATACCATAGTAAGAATAACGTTGATACACACACACACACAGATGAAAAAGGATACGTTCAGCTCCAGATTCCATCTGAAATTTCTCAGCAGCGTCCACATAACCTTCCGTAACAAGAAAGTTCATCACCAATTTATTCATGTCTTCTTTCCTAATTTTTACATCATTAAGCTTTCTTTCCCACTCTTCTCTTGTAATCACCTTTTTTGACATAGCCTGTGCACAACAAACATAAACATAAGCACATTACCCATTCAACACCTATCTAAATATTCCAGTTTCAATAAATTTGTTCTACTCTGTATTTCTACACTAAATCTCACACAATTCAGCGCCATAAATGCAAGAGTTCACACATTTCATTTCCTATTTTTGCAAACTAAAAAAACAACCAAACCATTGGCACATATTTTCTCATTTGGATCTAATGTAACAAAACCCTAACTCAAACTACTTATCATAGTTATTAGGCAAGTCACAATCAAATTCTCTTTTTCTTAGAATTCAAAATGCCCTCTTTTAGCATGGATATTTACTACGTAACCAACTAGAGACAGCACCACACAATAAAACACAATCAAGATCAAAATGCAGCATTAATCCAGTCAGTATTACCTTATAGTTAACAAAAGAAAAAACCCTACATAATCATTTTTAATTGTCTTCAATAGATGCATGAGATTAAACACTTCAATAACATCAAAACAATCATGATTAACAATACCCTAATTCAAAGAAATTATTACAGTCATTTGGCTAGTCTACGTCAAAGTCACACCCCCTTTCTTTAAATTGAAAACTTTGGCCTATTTTATCTATCAGGATTTTCTTTTAACAATCAAGAAAAGACCACAGTTTTTAGTAAAACGCAATCATATCCAAACCCACCATTAAAATCTAATCTAAAACCCTAAACAACAATCTTTCATTTCCTACAAAAAACACCTCAGCATCAATCATAACTAATCACTATAAGTAAAGATTAACAAGAAATGAAAAAAAGAAACCATAATCTGTTACCATTGCTTCAATTTCCGCAAGCTCACGAATTACAACCCAGAACAGTTACATCAGTGCACCAGCACCACCACCGTCCGTAATCCACTGGATTCCACTTCTCTCTGTAACCAAACAAACACCCAGATTAAAAACGCCTAAAAAGTCCTAAAACCTACACTGTTACACTCAAAAAGAATTCAACACTTGTATTTACTCACCAGAAAGCCAAAAGCCCTAACTGTATTGAAACTAAGATTTCAAGAGTGTATTGGGTTTCGATTTTCCGGGAAAATATTCACTTTCTGGGAAGTATTTTGCGCGAGAGAGAAACCTTTGAGAAGGAGATTTGTTGCTTTTTTTTTTGTTTTGCTTTGCTCTGCCTTGGAAGAGAGTTTATTCTGTTTACTGATTTTGATAGCGTTTTTTTTAAAATGTTTTTAAGATTTTTTTAATATATTAATATTAAAATAAATTTTAAAAAATAAAAATATTATTTTAATATATTTTTAGCAAATTCTTCCATTATAATACCAAATGTCTGTGTCGTTGATGGATCTGAGGTGAAAACATGTATGGGCTTTCAGCCCAATAAATTCACCAAAAAGAAGGTTCGATTGTATATTTGATATTTGGGCCTGCGATTTAATGGTTTGGATTTAATTAAAGAACAATCAAAATAATAAATCTAGGTTCATCTAGTAATCCAATAACTCAAGCCCTTTCTTGAATGGACCTCGAACTAGATACAAAAATTATGACATTATAGAAAAAACTAAGTTGTGTGGTGGATTCACTAGACAAAACATTGTATTTCTTCTCACATTTCACTTTGGATTCATGGTGTTCATTTTTATTTTTTTCATTTTGATAATCAAACTTTTTTTTTGGCAATTTCACCATCCTTTGTCTAAATTGAAGGTTAGTTGCTTCACATTTATCAATGAAGGTCAAGATTGAAAGAAAAAGAACTAAAATAAAAAAAAACAAATAAAATAAATGGTAGATTCGAAATTGGTTAAAAAATATTTGCTTTGGTCCTCCAACTTCTCAAATAATAAACTTCTAATTTCTGAATATTTTAAAAATTATATTTTTGTTCAAAAATTTATTTTCCTTAATTTTTAGTTTCTGATTTGAGAAATGAGAGAGTGGTTGGATTTTGATAGTAGAAAAAAAAAGTCTCAACTGATACTGATTTTGATCATTACAAAGGACAATTCTAGTATCAATAGATTCTATTCAATGAGAAGAGTTTAACCTATATATTATGTGTTTTTAACTTTGCATGAGATAATAGATATGGGCTTATGGAGTTTTTTTTGTTTCAAGTTAATTTTTGATTTTTTGGTTAATTTTTGGTTGTATGGGGCCATAAGTAAGTTTGTCAAGGTGAATGGAGAGTTTTTCTAAATGTTTTGAGTCAAAACAAGTTCCAAATCAAGTTTTTTAGCAAAAAAAACCCCCTTGGCCTAGATTTATAGCGACCTTCCAGGCACCTCAAACCAAGTAGCAAGCGACGCGTCACATTCTATGTTTCTTTTTGTTTTTTTTTTAAGAAATGGATTATAGATCTTCTATCTTTTTAAGATTAAAAAATAACTAAACTCAACACAAGCACATGAGCTTGGGTTTTTTTCAAGTCCTAAAGTGTTGAGCCACCCATGTCAGGCCCACGTGTTTAAGCCTTTTTTGTTTTGGATTTATTGGTTTTTTTTTTGTTTTTTTCCTTCTAATTTAATTATTCATTGTTGGATTTTTATTAAATTTTGCATTGGCTTTTTTTTTTTTGTTTTAACAATTTTTTTAATAAAATATGATTTAATTTCTACTTGGTTTACAAATATGCTTTAAAAAAGAATTTTTTGATCTTAGGAGGCATTATTTATATGCAGCTCTACTTAATTTTTTCTCTTTAATTTTATTAAATCACCTTTCTACAAGTTTATTTTATTTTATTTGATTAAATAGAGCATTAGTTTCAATAAAAAAATATTATTAAATACAATCGA
>Ga0325403_1002642_pt1 | contig 15987 bp, 7 predicted proteins | sample PopdelMetagenome_19_FD_205665 | JGI IMG/M metagenome (GOLD analysis project Ga0325403, IMG submission 205665) | Populus deltoides microbial communities from Bellville, Georgia, United States - Xylem-PdKOR-R4 | ecosystem: Host-associated > Plants > Phyllosphere > Stem > Wood/Secondary xylem...
TATCTTTTTCATTCTTTTTTAAATAACATAGCTTAAAAAAAAAACATAATGCATCCTTTACTCATGTAATGAGTTATAGGCTAATAACTCTCAAATAAGTTGGCCTTAGAGCATTAGGTATTGAGACACTATGAGCTTAGTAACTCGAGTTACAAATACTTACATGTAGATAGTGCAATTTTTGATTCCCTTAAGCTTTTTCCTCAACTCATGTAACAAGTTTTGAGCTAATAACTTCCAGATTAGTTGACTTTAAGTTATTGGGTGTTAAAACACTCATTCGTGCTTAATTGCTTAGGTTAAGGAGACTACAAAATTGAACTTATCTATGTATTTATTTTATTAGTTTATTATATATATAATCTCTCATTCTCTTAGTTGCCACCTACGTTAAAAGAACACAAATAATATAATAATCTAATTTGCAACCCATAAACATGTGTTAAAGTATGTATGTGAAGAAGATGGTTTATGAATGCTTGCTAAATAAGTATATGAGTAGAATTAAGTGATAACAATATGAGAGCTTGTAAACTTGAATAATTAAAAAAAAAAAAAAGCATGTGATAAAATCTTGTTATGAATTTTACAAATAACCATAATAAAATATTTATTGCAATGTGTCTCAAGAGTCATCTCAAAAGTAAAGTTCCTTCTTACTTGGCCATTCTAATTGTAACAATTATGTCAAATGGTTTTAATAACACCAAGAAAAAAATGTTTTTTTTTAATTATTTCAACTATCCTCTCCCCCTTAACAAAAATGAGACATTGTTCTTAATATTTAAAGTCAGATCAGTAGAATATAGAAGACATTACCTAAAATTACAACTACTAAAAACCTGAAACACCCTTAAACAAATATAATAAATAACGAAACAAAAAAATAATATATTATAGGTAAAATCAAAAGACATAAATATTTACACACTAAGGCTCAAACCCAATCTTTTATTTTTACAACTTTTCTTGGTTGACCAGTCTATTCGATTCATGGATTGATCAAATTTAAGGATGAAAGTTTGTAGTTGATCAATCAATTGTTCAACAGTTGCAACATATATTATGTTTCATTGTGTCGAAGATATTATAAACTTTTGTTCCACAACATGATAAAAAAAAAGACAACAAATTATTATAAAAATCATTAACATTTAATGTTCAGTTGTGTGTAGAGAAAATCTAAAATATCTCTTTGAATGTGCCTAAACTAATTGGTAAAGAAATAAAGGCATCAAAATGTTCAAGTATTGTAGATATTCGCTCAGACCTTGTCAAGACCTTTAGTTCATCTCTAACTGTTTTTCTAGTGATGTTCTCATTGGCTAAAGCTTTTGGGTTGATGCCCAAAACTTGATTGTCTACGAAGAATACAACTATTGACACATTTTCTATTGACCCAAAGTTGCCTCCCCCATATACTAAATGAGTCTTTCTCTCAGCTACTACCCGACCAAGATAATTTGTTGATTCTAAAACCTCATTTTCTTTTTCAAGACTGGATCCATAAATATTTTTTATTTTAAGAGTTGAGGATCTTGTCATCTCTACAGTATCTTATACTCTTTGAATGTATGAGCTGAATAAAAATAAAAGGAAGGGTGAAAATATTTTATAAACATGGAAAAGGAGTGCAATCATATCACCTATATAGATAGGCTAGTTAAAGGGTTTTTTTTTTTTGTTATTTGATTTAGAACATGTATATGTACAAGTAGATGTGATTATGACTCACATCTTCTCTTGGTTTTACATCCAAGAACAGCTTAAACGCTGTTTATAGGTTGGGGATAGGCTTCCCATCCAGTTTTTTTAAAAAAAACTAACAAATAAGGTTTTTTTAATCAGATTCCTAAGACTATTTCTAGCATATTCTTTATGAAAATAGGGTCATATGATTGAAAGGAAATGGTATTAATGCATTTGACTGAACCAACATAATAGATTGAATGTTAAATAATTATTGTATGTGGATCAAGACTTGAGGTTTGAATCACTGATATTTTAGTAATGAAAGGGTAAATGAGATAATTTATACATTTCAGAATGATTAAAACAAATAGCTTCAGGTTGGGACTGACCTCTACCTTCGAGCAACCATAAGGGATAGAAATCCTGAAAACAAGTAGGCGATTGATAAGTTGAAGAGAAGGGTTTAAAGTGATGAGCCTCTGAGTGATTTTATATAGATGATGCCACCTCAAAACATGTGTAACTACTTGGTGAAATAAAATATTAAATATGTTATATATAAGACCCTGAGTTAGAGGTATAAAGAATGGAATGCGAGTAAAAGTTTGAAACTGATGAAATTTAGTTAGTGTAGTATGTTTACAAAATATAATGAAGGAATTAAACTTTGGTTATTAACTTGTATGAACTATGAATAATGTGAATCGAGTCTTTGTTGGGTTGGAAGAAAAAACCTAATATAAGTACTGTGTTTTGCAAGAGTGTTTTTTGTATGATCTAGCCAGGGAATGAAAGAATCAAATACAGAGCTGATACTATGACAAATTTTTGTATTTTATAATCATACCAAGTAGATCAATCTATATATATAATGTAATAAAAAATAATATAAATTGTCATATAAGTACATAATTGTATTGTTTCTTTAAATAGGGTATTAACGTTTCAAAGAATTTTAATGTATAGATATTGATGTAAAATTTATTGGATTGATTAAATGGCCTGGGGCCATTACTTGGATATAATTTGTTACGGGCATGATTCATAATCTTCAATGATTGTTATATAGGTTATTAAAAGAAGAGAAACAAAAAATTTAGTGACTTGGACAGAAGAAACTCTATCGAAATTTCATTAGGAATCTAATGTGACAATTTCAATGGAAAGGTTTCAATATTTATATGAATGGTGTTACTGGGAGTAGATATGCAAGTTATAAAAAAAATTACCTTATTTACATGATTTCAAGGCTTAAAATATCATTAGAACGTTGAGAATTTTACGAGGCATTATATACAAACTATATTATACTTCCAAAATATTTTAATTTCTCCATCAAGAATTAAACCTCCCCTTCTCTATTTTGATTTGTTATGCCACTTTCACACGTGATAACGATGATGTATGGCTGAGCTCGCTGAAAAATATGGGTGTGTGCCTCCATAAGAGGCGTGTTATTGGGAAGGAAAATTTTTTGAGTTTAATCATAAAATTATGATTAAGGTTCAGGAGCTACCACTTAGTATTATGATTACCAGGAATCTATGGTCTGCGAGAGTCTGAGTAATGGACTAGTTGTGCAAAGGGAATATGCATCACCCACAGTGCACCCTACTTAAAGTAAGTTGCATTCTTATTTAATTGTTTTTTTTTCTAGGTCAAGTTTTTATTCATTGGTTTTGTCCAAGGTCTAAGGTAGATCTCCCTTCATGAGAGAGTCTCTACCTCATCGGATTTAATCCTAACAATTCTAAAGTTCAAATTTTAGCATCGTATTTATTTTACACTTTGTATCTTTAATACCTAAGAGTGTACTTTATTGTGTAGTTTTACACCCCCCCAATTATTAAAAGTCTACTTCTGAACCTTAATATAAAATGAACAAAATGATTGGTGAAGGATTTTTTACATTTTAGCTAAATCCTAACGGATAATCATAAACTGGAAATGATATCTATTTTTGGATTTTTTAAAACATGAGAAAGATGCAATTTTTATCTTTTTTTAATGAAAATATGCTTGGAAACCTTTTTAAGATTTGGTCGTATGTATAAAAAAATATTTTGTTTTTGTTTTTTGAAAGCGGAAATTAATTTAAAAGTTTTGAGATTTTTTGTTGAAAATTTTCAGAGAAAACTGAGTATTTTAATATCGGATCTATATCTTACAGTGTAAAAATATAACCCAATATTAAACAAAATTGATAGAATAACACGCGAGAAAATCAGAATTATTTTGAAATTCCCTTTTGGGATTTTTTTAATATATAATATTATAATATATTATTATATTATCATAATTAAATATATTATAATATATATGGGTTGGGCTGACTAGCGGTCCAACAGATCTAAGCTTCTCCTTTTCTTTTTCTTTTTCTTTTTTTTTGGGTTGAACCCGGTCGAGCCACTTGAGGTGGGCTAGAATGGGTCCAGCCCAGGCTGGGGGGTAATTATTCCCCTTAGTGCCCTGTATGCATAACAAATTATCGTTCTACATGCAGGAAAATAAAGGGAAGGGGGGGAGGTGAACTAGAGGAAAAAAAGAAAGATGGGTTACCTGGTGTAAGAAGTTGCTGGTGACCTGGTAGTGGAGCTGGTGGAGAGAACGGTGGGTGGAGACGCCAACATCAGTTGAAGGAGAAGGGAGAAGGAGAGGAAAGAGAAGAGGGAGCTTACGGTAGAGGAGCTGCTAGCGCTATGGAGGAAGAAGGAGAAACAATCAATGGAGAGGAGGAAAGTGTGACGATGCTAATTGAGGGAAAGGCTGGTGGTGGCTAAAGGCCATAGTGGAGAGAGAAAAAGGAAAGAAAGTTCACGGTGGCAGAAAGGAAATGAAGGGGAAAGGTTGACTCTCTCAACTTTGGACTTCAAAATCCCCCCCTCAGAACATGAAATCCTCATCTATTTATAGGGGTTGAAAGAGGAACGTTTGGTCTCCACTAATGCCAAATCTTGATTCGACCCAGAAGGATCCCAACTGTTGGCTCAAAGTAGTCATTATGGGCTATCAGGTTTGTTGCAAGAAAAAGGCTGGTCGGGTTGGCCACTTTGGAGCAATGCCACCGCCTCTGTGGTGTTAGTCAGCCAGAACTGACCACACTTGAATGGAGTCAGATGTCAGATGATCATTTTGGTGTAAGTTTTGTCCAATTTGATGAAGAAACGAAGCATCAAATGCCTTGAGAAGTAGGCCACTCAAATAGCTTTTTTGAAGAAGAAGATGAACAATCGCAACAAAACGGCTTCGTTTTAACCAATTGTGCTTTAGTCCTTCGATTTATGATTTATTCCTAATTGCACTCTTGATTGGCTTAAAACTTTCAACTTTGTGCAATTGTACCTCTGACAAACTTCAATTTAAGCTCTGGACTTCAATGCATTTTTTATCTTGGTTATTGGTTTTGGATTTATGCAATTTTATCCTTAATTGACCATCAAACTTTTAAATTTCTTCAATTTCATTCATAATTTCAGCCAATTGGGTTCTCAGAGTTTGACATTTTTTGCAAAATGGTCATTGGGATGAGTTTTATTTCTAGACTTAATAGGCAACAAGGTTACTTTAAAGAATAAATGTGATAATAAAGACAAAATAATATTTGACAAAGAAGGATATCAAAGGGATTTATGACAAGGCTGTGTAAGAATGAAATGTGGTATGACATGTCATCAAGGAATAAGAACTATAATAGTAGAAAGAAATCTTGGGGCAAATAAAGCCGCTATATGTGATAGAAAGTAAAAAAAAAAATCATGATGGAAAAGCACAAGAAGTCTCAAAACCAGGTCGCTTACTCAGAAACCGAAATCAAGCAAATAATTGAGCCTAATATCATGATGATTAGAAGTGAGAAACGAGACAATAGCCTAAGTTGACAAGAGAAAGTTGGTATATTTCATAGAAGACTGTTTTTATATATTTATTTTAAGGGTAGTCATCTCTAGATGAGATTGTTTATTTTATTTTTAGAATAGTTGTCTCTTGATGAGACTGTTTAATTTGTTTTAAAGGTAGTTATCTCTCGTCAGAGCATTTTTTTCTTTTCATTTTAAGGGTAGTTATCTTTCATGAGATTGTTTATTTTGTTTTGAGGGTAGTCATCTCTTGATAACACTATTTATTTATTTATTTTATTTAGTTTATTTTAAGGGTAATCATCTCTTAATGAGACTGTGTAGTTGTTTTCTTTTGTTTGAAGTTACGGGTAATTGCCTCTCAATAAGGTTGTTTCTTTTAATGTTGAGCAAAGCTCGCTTTCTTTTCAATACAAAATTATTATACAAAGTTAAAGAAAAATAAAATCTTCAATGTTTTTGTACCGTAAGTATTGTAAAGAATGAGCAAATATTATAACTCATTTTTCATCACCTAATTTTTAAAAGATGTTTTCAAAAATAAAAATAATGAGTGAAATGATAAGCAAACAAGGAAAGTGGGTGAGATAAGAAGATAAGAAAATAGAGGGATAAGGAGGGATAAGGAGATAGGAAGATAAAACGATTAGAAGTTAGGGATATAAGGAGATGAGAAGGGATAAAAATATAAATAGAGAAGAGAATGAGTTATAAATAGACCATACAATTGAAAAAAAGAAATTAGTGAAAACCAAAGAGAAAATGAAGCAAAAAAAAAAAAACAAGCACTCCTAAAAAAAATAAAAAGAAGAAAAACAAAACAAGCCTATCTCTTTAGCCAAAAATACAACAATTTTTTTCCTTCCTTTACCCCTCCAAGAATCCACTAACATAACTCATATAAATACATTGTAACCAAGCTTCTGCCATCATAGCTTCACTCAACCACCCTTCCAATCAAAATCAGCTCACCATCAAAACGCCACCCAAACCACCATGAACTAGACCAAAAACAACCTCTCACCATCACCATTACACACCATTTCTTATAATCTTATACTTACCAACCCGATCACTATAAAATGAAGCTACCACTTATGAATCATCGTAGCACAACCATTCTCTCTAACCGATCATCCACACTCGAAATCTGAAAAACCCAAAAATTCCAACAACCATGTAACACTCCTTCCACCGCAACATCGAGTCCTTTTCCAACCTGAAATCCCAGTCGCAAATCAGATCCATTCTCACACTTCTAATCACCTAGAAAGACTGAGTTGTTTTTGCTAGTTTTCTAGGTTTTGTGACAGCATGTGATGCACATGCGCCACACTCTAGACAAGCAGTCCACCAGCAATACCCAATCTAATGTTATCAACTTTTGGTCAACTCTAACAAGTCTTAAAAGTTGTTTTTGAACCCCAAATAATTTTTTTTCTTATTTTGGATAATTTTTAATATATTATCATTTTTTATATTATGATGAATATTTAAAGTGTTTGGGTCCACATTGACCTTGGAGGTATGTAGCCATCAAGAATTTATTTTTTTTTTGACGTACGATAAGGTTAGAATCAATACTCCACAATGGAAGAGAGGGTATTAATTGAAATTTAAATAAAAAATTAATGCAAAGTAAAAAATACATTAAAATAAAGAGGGTCCTTATATAGGAGTAGTTGTGGCTAAATATTGTATGTAACATGAACAACACACTTTAATAATTTATGATGATCTTTCTAAACAAGCACAAGCTTATCATCAAATGTCTGGCAATGAAATTTTTCCAAGATATGTTTTTTATTTGCATTCACACCTTTTGGAATGAGTCGCTAAACCAAGTTTTTTTAGGTGAAGTACGCTTGTTTTATCAATAGTTAAAACCCGATTGGGAGATGTTTCAACTTATATTCCTATTAATGTAATATCCATTACAGGTAAGAACATTAAAAAATAAAATAGCAAATACAAAAATGAGTAATAACCCTTAATAAAGATTGTGTCACAACTTTATAATTAATTCATATATCAGGTGGTTTTAAAAGTTTAGTTGCTAGGTCTACCTTCGAGTGACCAATCCATAAGGGCTTTAAGGAAAAAGAGAAGTGGGGAAGTTATAGGTCAGGTTTGTAAGCCTTATTTATAAATTGTTGATCCCTAGTTCCCACAATTGCCTACTCTTACCTACTGATTCTAAGAGATAGAAGGGGCTCAATTCAAGTTGCTCATTCAATCTGACTCGCCATTTCATCAGGGAGCCTTAAAAGTATGAATCATAGAACTATAATGAAATATACAATCAACCAACATTTATCAAATTTGACAAAAAGTCAAAAGAAACTCCAAATATTTGATGTCTTTCTCCTTGAATGAGATCTCAATTCCAAAGACGTTTTCATTAGATATCTAATAACTAGAGTTAATTTTTTCAATTCAGTTTTCCACCACCATGAAACCCAATTAGATTCAAGCATGATACACTTTTTAGTTATTGGAAGAATTCAAGTACTCTCTTTCAGATCGAGTAAATGACTCTTAGAGATCTTTTTCTTTTTAGAAGATACATGAGTGAAACAATCAACATATTGATAAAGGAAGACCCAAAGGATTCTTTTAATGTATCATTTATAGGTCCAATGGAATTTATAGGTATAGGAAGAAGCCTTGAAAAATAGATATTTTTTTTCTTTCAATCATCTTTTAATTGTGAATATGATATAAAAGGACCATTGCTCTAAATATAATTGATTAGTCAAAGAGATATTCAATAACTAAAATAAATATCTCGGTTCTTCGGGATCTTTTTGTTCTTCAAATGGAATGAACAAAGATGAAATTATATTGGTTCTCTAAATGTTTTTCTAAATATTTTTTTAATCACGAAAGATATGAAGGAGATGAATAAGCGTATGCTTTTGAAAGAAATTAAAGAATTTATTAAGAGTCCTACAAGGTTCATTAATTTCTTTCCTCTAACAAATGGTCAAAACTTCATCTTAGTTTGAATCTTACTAAGAGGTCCACTAGAGATCATAAATTATTAAAGAAATAGCAAGATATTACTTTAGTCCCTTCCAAATGATCGAAAAAAAGAAAGAAATAATCAATATATTTAAAGTAATTATATATTTACAAAATACCATCTTAATTCATCCCATTTCACCAAATTAGGGATGTGATATGGTTTTGAAGGATGAACTGGATGTGGAGAGTTCCAATAATATTTATTTCTTGAATAAAAATTTGTTTTTTATTTATTTCATATATATATATATATTTCATAATCAAAACGGGGGATACATGTTCCACCATGATTCTAAATTAGAAGAGAGAATAAGAAATGACAAATCTATTTATTCTACTAATAACCTAGCCATATCTTGTATATTATAAGATTTGAGACTCTTTTCAAATCTTATTCCACCTTGACCAAGGATTTTCTAGTCATATTATTTGAGAATAGATGAAACATTTTCTCTAATTCACCTAAAATAATGAATCATCTCTTGATCACTCAAATATCTTCATATAGTTCATGTTACACCTAATGTCTACTCTTTCTTTATCTCAATTAAGGTAACATATAACAGTATCAAAGCATAACATTTTCTTTATTAGATGAGTTAGTGATATGAAGTTTAAGGATCACTTATGTAACCGTCACACGAGCCTTTCCATAGACATAGGTGGTCTCTCCATATGGAATTCTCATGTAGGTAGGTTCAGTGTACATGTCTTATGAGAAGCACCTGCATATTAATTATAGGTATCCCTTATACCTCAGCTCATGAGAATAATTGTTTCTTTTGATAAAGGAAAGAACATAATATGTATTGGTCTCTATGGGTCTAATGAATGTTGAGTATTTAAGAGAGCATCGACAAGAACATTTTAGGAATAATGTTTTGATGCAATAGAAATCCTATAATTATAACACCTTTATAATTTTTTTTTTAAAGAATTTTTGTCCTGTGGACTTTATTTTTACTCTAGATTCATTAATCAAATATTACATGAATATAATAATATCATGTGTAACCAATCAATTAGTTACTAGGCATATTAAACTAACACACTGATAAAAGGAAATAGCGTTGAGCATAAGTGGTATCGATGGTCCTCTTGCAGTGTAGAAATGGCTACAAAGCATATTAACCAATCCTATAATGTTTTGAGCACCATTTGTTGATTTGTGGGATCGATGGTCCTTTTGCAGTGTAGAAATGGCGTTGAGCATAAGTGGTATTTATAGCAGAACATGAAGGTTTATCTTAGACTTCCTAGTCAAAAAAAGAACTTTTCATGTTTTAAAAGGAAAGATAGGTGGTCGCAATTAATCCTAACATTACAACAATATTTCAGCATGATATATAGTAAAGTTAAAGTTTGTTGTGGATTGATTTTTCGCAATGTATATCTTTATGCTAACAAATATAATTGTCAATTTAACCATTTCATCGGGTGGAAATTTTATCAAAAATTTTCAAAGGTCTTGTGTTATATATGGTTAAAATTGCAAGTTAGTCGGACAACTAAAAAGCCTAGCAATAAGGCTCAAAAGCTAGTATGCATGATTTATATTTATTTTTTATTTGATTTAGGATTCTTTTTCTTATTTGATTTAAAAATCTTTTATTATTTTTAAAAAATTATTTAGGATATTTTGTATCTATTATAAATAAAGTTATTTAATTTGTATTTAAGTTTTTTTTATAGACTTTGATTTTAAAATAGCATTTGTATGGGAGGAAAACTCAAAACTTTTTGGTTCTTGATAGAATTTATATTGAATTATTGAATAATAACTATTTTTGTGGAGTTTTTTTTTATTTTTTTTATTATTTGCTAATTATTGGGTGTGGATTTAAATTCTAATAATGTTAGTTAATCGGTTAAAAGTAATCGTTGTGCCACGCGAGAATTAAATAGGTTTCTTACTTTTAAACTTCCATCCGAGTAACCAAAACCAGAATATTTTATTATTAAGAAAAACCTTTTCTCTTCAATACAATACCCAACACTAGTGATCAAATGATCAGAACCCCCGCTAGGAGATAATTATTACAAAGCAGAATCCAACACCTTCAACTGAAGTACAAGAAATACTTAAGAAACCATCTTGACATACTTATATAGTACTTGCTTGTTCTTCTGCAGCCTTTAATTATTACAAGGTATAGGAATTTTCAGATTCAGGCATCAGGATTTGCCAAGAAGTAAGCCTCGACAGCCTTGAACAGTCCTTCGGTCTTCTTGCCATCCTTCTTGATTTGATCCTCCTTGATCTCAGCACCATCCTTTATATAGTACTTGCTTGTTCTTTTGCAGATGGATCCTCCCTCAGGGGTGGGCACAAACTTATGTTCGAAAATGACTTTCTCAACTCCCTCCATCCAGACGTTAGATTCAATCAAACTGAAGCTGTATGCGAAATTCTCTTCATCAATTGTTTCAATCTTCTGCTTCACGTAGGTGAGTCCTTTGCCTGCAAGTGAAATCTACAGTGTTATTTCTTTGTGCAACACATATAGCTAGCTAGTGATACACTAATTTCAAGGCCACCCTTTAGTTTGTTCTTAATATATATGTATATATTAGTTACAGCAAGCAGCTAAGAGATGATAGAATTGGTAACTTACCTTCAACAAAAGTGACCTTCCTTATTGTTCCTGGCCCTCCATTTCCTTCAATTATCTCGGAGCTTACAATAGCTTGCGGTAGAATTTTAGGTATAAGAGTATCAGTCTCAAGGCAATAGACCTTGAAGAGCTTGGCAGGAGGGACAGCGACAGAAAACTCATTTTCAAAAGTGATGAGACCCATGATAACCAAATAGTAGTTACAAAGATTACAGAAGAGAGAAATTAGAGGGGGGATTTGAAGCTATGAAGGATGGTTCTGGGGTGAAGAAATGTGAGAATTGGAGGAGGAATTTATAGGATAAGTGTATGAACGTCTCATCTGGATCAAAGACTGTTTACAAGTCCCTGCCCCCTTCATCGTTCTTATTTTTTGTAGAATTATTGTTTTGGTCAATATAAGCAGCGTTGAAACTAGAGAAATTATAAAATTCTCAAGTTGATATTGTAAATCTGTCAGAACTAATTTATTCCATCGAATGACGCTTCCTAAGCAGCCTTTTCACATGCAGCAAACAAAACTTGAATTTATTTCGCACTCCAAAATCCTTCATTACTCGTAAGAAATTGGTGGACAAGAAAATATTAATAAACTATGTTAGGAGTCATAGTTTTAAGTCGTCGGTCAAGCCACCAAGAAAGAAAAATAGCCCTTCTATTCACTTTTGAAAAGGATATATATAGTTTCTTCTATACGTATTTAGTCTCTTCAGTTTGGAAATTGATTATTTTAGTTTAATTTTAAATTTTTAATTCTCAATGGCTGAAATCAAAATCAACTCTAATTCATTGCAAATTAAAAGGAACTGTATCCAACTGTTTAGATTCAATTTGATAATAATTTTTTAAAAGAATTTCCTAGATTTTGAATTCTTTCTTCCTTTATTTATTTTTATTTTTTTTTGTTAAAACGTCACTCTAATCTAATTCCTATAGCATCTAGATGTTAGAAGTATATGTGTTTTTTTTTTAAAAAGCCTTAACCAATCAAATTTCACAATGTGTAATTTTTATTTTATTTTTATATAAAAAAAGTAAAACTAAAATAAATAACATGGAAAATAAGATTGATTTCATATATTTCTTGGCTAATCTTTGACATGTGGAATGAGATGAGATATTTAAAATATTTTGTCAGAAATACAAGATCCCATAAATAAAGATGAAGCAAAATATAAAATAATATAATGTGGTATTAGCAAAAGACTAGAGTGCCTTTACAAATCTCTATAAATAAATGGTTTCATCTTAAAAAAAAAAAAGATTTTAAGAGATATAAAATTTTCTTCAAGATAAGCTCTTCAAGTAAGGAAGTTCTCTAAAAAACTCTCAAACCTTCATCATCTATGCTTGAGGTCTACAAAGAACGAAACACTTTATAAGAGTTCTTCAACAAAAATCTTCTTCAAGATGGTCTATTCAAGCAAGGAAACTCTCTTAAAAGCTATCGAGCCTCCTTCATCTATGCTTGAAGTTTATAAGAAACGAAACTCTATTAGATCAAGTCTAAACGTCCTATAAGAATTCTTCAACAATAATTTAAAGATAAATCAAAGGTACTCTTCAAAGTATTAAATCACCAAATCTCGCTCTACAATACATGCCTAAATTTATGTTCTAGTAAACCACAAATCTAGGCTTGGTTTCACAAATAAATCAAGTCATCATAAATCAAATTCAATGGAAGAATAAAAAGATTGTTTATTCATTTGTATTTAAAATAGAAATTTTACCCATTCATATATTTTAATAAAATTTAATATATGTACATGTGTGCTTGTTTAATTTCAGGTACTCAAAATTGTGTTTATAAATTTTTGATGACTCTACTAGGAAAATCTCTACCTATCATCACTTCCTTTCAAGAAAGAATTTCCAACATCTCTACCTCTTAATGGAAACTAGGAAGAACATGACCACAATTGTTGCTTCCAAAGACAACAAGACTATTATTTCAAGTCATTGATACTCTGTTAAAGATTCTCCAACCTAGTCTCTAAAAAAAAATCCATTATCGAGTTGTATGAGAAAGTGCAGCTGATTCTCAACCCAATATGGACAAATGAATACGCAAAGGGAAAGAGTGCTCGCTACTCAAAGGCTGAAATTATAAGTAACTCCACCTCAAAATTCAAGTGGGGCACGTGACTTTTCATCGACCCTCAAGGTGACTACTTCGATAATTAACTTGTGGAGACTTTTCCATGACAACTAACATCTCCAAGAAAGGCTTCAAGTTTTGTTACCATGTTAGTGATGACAACTAAGACTATATCTTTGGCAGAGTAAGTGGCTAACTTGGCAACACTTATCAAGGGGCTTTCAACTTCACTCAAGGTAAACAATCAAGAGATAGTGAAATTGATGAACAAGCTTGAGAGTATAAACGAGGGAGGCCAAACTTTGGTTATTAAGGTTTTGTAAAAAGATCACTTGAATGTTGTTGAGGATTCTACAATCGGAGCTATAAGGAATATCTGTGGTATTAGATCTTCACCATGAGTCAAGTGAAAGAGCTTATCAAGGAGGCTATTATGGACCAAGTAGAAAGTTCAGTTTAACCTTCATATTTTTATACGAAGCTATACACCCAAAGGAATGACCTATTAAGGATATTTAGGAGGAATTAGAACATGGGTTGTTTAACTGCTTCTACAACACTCGTTGTATGGTCAACATGATTGAACTCACCAATACGTGTTAATGAGCAAAAGAGCCTGTAATCGACTACATTCATCGGTGGAGAAATCTTAGCCTTAATTATAAGAATTGACTTATTGAAGCTTTTACTTTAGATATGTGCGTTTAAAGGATGTATTGGGCACTACATTACATTTTACAAGGCATCAAACCTAAGTCTTTTGAAGAATTGGCTACTCGAGCACACGACATGGAGCTTAGCATTGTTGCAGTCGAAAACTCAGCATTACTTATGCAAGAGCGTAAAGGTTATGAATTCTCATAAACAACACAACCATTGGAAAATGGTTCATCAAACATAACACCAGTTGAGAAATAGTTCATCAAGTTCCATAACCATTACGAAATAGTTCGTCAAGCACAGCAACCATTAAGAAATAGTTCGTCAAGCACCATAACCATTGAGAAACCATTATTTGAGCTCCACAATCGCTAAGAAACAGCTGTTCAAGCTCTAAGACCATTGAGATATTGCTCGTCAAGCACTATAATAATTAAGTAACAGTTCCCAAAAGCCATAATTGTTGAGAAACGGTTCATATACCAAACTTCAAAAGCAACAACTATTGAGAAACAGTTCACGCATCAAATCCTATGTAAAAGCCAGTAATCATTGAGAAATGGTTAACACCAAACACTTTGAAAAATTATAATCACCAAAGCAATCTATATAACACCAAGTCAAGATGGTTAACCTATATTTAAGTTCCAAAATAATGTTTTAAGAAAACATTGAATATTACAAAAATAAAAAAATAAAAAAAACAAAAACATGAATCTTGATATGAAAACTAAGATGTTTAAATGTATGGCAAATGCATTTTTTTTATAGGAAAAAATCTACAACTATTGATAAGGTGGCTAACTATGGATTTGATGTTTGGACAAAACATCAATGATATCATCATAATTTGAATTGATGGTCTTCATGAAAGTTGTAGATAATTATCTCATCTTTTTAAAAACTAGGGGCTGATTTGGGCTTCTAGAACTCCAGATATAGGCTGAATACCAAATAATATTTAGACTGCAGGATAGATTCAGACTTCTCTTTTGTTTCTAAGATTTATACTTGAAAACAACAATATTGAGTCTTAGGCTCTTCATGAATGTTTTAGGCCTATATCTTAGCTTTCTATCAAGCTAAAACACACCTGAATTCGAGGTTGGGAGATCCAATTAGAACCTAAAAACCAAATGGTGTTCCGGTATGAATAAAACCAATCCAACTAAGATTTGTTCTCTAAGCCTAGCCCTCTCTTTGTCTCTTCACATAAACCTCATTTTCAATAATTAGACACATGAATCGGTCCTCTAAATTGTGAGATATGCCTACTTTACAAACCTGCATTTAAAACTAAACATATACCATAAATTAAAGATATCTTATATTATCAAAATTGTTATTATAAAATGTGCTTAAGTCAGGGAATGTAATAATACTTTAAATGTAACATGTTGATATAAAACCTTAATAAAATACACTTTTAAGTACTTATCACACCCTTGAACCTGCTTATTACTAGTCCTTTGTAATTGAAACATTAAAATAGAAAAACAATTATAGAATCTAAAACCAAGACATTCATCATTTTACTTCTATTGATCAGTCCAACAAAACAATTCTTATTAGATTTATATTTCTACCATATACCTCTTAATCAAGATATTAAAAAGCCTTTTTTATGTTCAATATATTAACATATAGTTATAAGGCTTTGCTTGGAAGAAAACAAAATTTTATCTAATATTTTTCTAAGGTTAACTTTCTTTGGTTGATATATATATATTCTTTTCTCATTTGTTTTAATATCATAACTTAAAAAACAACACAATGCATCTTTAACCCATGTAACGAGCTTTAGGCTAATAACTCCCAAACAAGTTGGCCTTAAGGTATTAGGTGTTGAGACACCCCTACGAGCTTAGTAACTTGGGTTGCAAATACTTAAATATAGGTAGTGCAATGTTTGATTCCCTTAAGCTTTCTCCTCGATCTATATGACAAGCTTTGGACCAATAACTCTTAGGTCAGTAGACTTTAGGGTATTAGGTATTAAGACATCCTTTTGGCTAATGACATTCTAAGAAGATGA